>Ga0222650_1000092_pt1 | contig 79930 bp, 65 predicted proteins | sample AntAcemetagen367_FD_179820 | JGI IMG/M metagenome (GOLD analysis project Ga0222650, IMG submission 179820) | Saline water microbial communities from Ace Lake, Antarctica - #367 | ecosystem: Environmental > Aquatic > Non-marine Saline and Alkaline > Saline | place: Antarctica: Ace Lake... | reverse complement strand
AGCCCGTGGCTTACTCTTTTACCGTCTGGCCAAACTAGCCACCGATTGCGCCCCACGAGATCGAAAATCTATTATCGGGGGCAAAAATCAACATCTGGTAGGTGGTTGAGTAAAGTGCATACCCCTTTTTTGTTATTGTCCAGAACAGGATTTGTTTTTTTCCAAAAATCTTCGTACATTTTTCTTGCCACCTTAAAGGTTTTTGAGGTAAACACCACAGCCTTGACGTCCATATGCGGGTGTTGCTTAGTGGTAAAGCCCTAGCCTTCCAAGCTAGAGACGAGGGTTCGATTCCCTCCACCCGCTCCATTTTATTAGGACCTTTTCTTAACCGAAAAGGTCCTTTTTATTGTTATTTTAGCGTTTGTTTATGTTTCTCCTGCATTCGCGCTCACTTAAATGCAGTGGTGGATTAGTGTGAATAACGATGGTGATAAGGGGACAAAGTGGGGGCCGCACTAGGGGACACACATTTCATCCTAATGACGGGTCACTGCTCTATCCCCAGCACGACGACGTAGGCAATCCCGGTGATGTCGAGTGGGCAACTACCGACGAAAGTGGCTATGTCTTTCCGATCATAAAAGTCCAAGACCTAAAAGGCCAACCCGTAATTAGCACCGGTTATTTCCGGGAGCCGTCGAACGATATGCGGGATGTTATTCCGTATGTGGAGTTCGCTGGTGGCGTTCATGTCTGCGCCATGTGCTCCGAAGGTGGAGCGGTCATCTGCCACACCCAGGGAAAGGAGCACGATCTGCTCTGTCAACTGCGGTTCCCCCGCACCTAATTCAACCAACCAAAGGAACGATATGAAATTTGTATTTATAGTATCTGAACTCGCGCTTGCCCTCATGGGCTTGCAGCGGGGATTAGCAAACCGAACCAAAATAGCTGCACTCCGCCACGTGCAGTTTGTGGGTGGCAAAGACCACCTTGCAACAGCATCTATCACCGACCTGCAAACTACAGTTACCTACAGATTCCCGGACAATAGCGGCTCAGGTGAACCCAGTGCGCTGATCCTGCCTCATAAAGAACTGCTGAGGCTCGTGAAAGGATTACGGGGTGACAAATGTTACCTTTGAATCTACCAGTCCTGAAACGGCCCGTATAACGCTCACAGGTGAACTAGGAGAGAGAACTGACTTTCTCCCGTTACTCAATGCTGAAGACTGGCCTGAGGCCGAATCCACAATTCCCGTAGAAGAAGCGGACTCCACCTTCCTTAACTCCTATCGCCGTGCGAAACCTTTTGCATCAACCGACGTCACCCGGGCTGTCCTCAATGGGGTACGCTTGGAGGCCGGGGCGAAAGGTCATTCCCTTGTGGCAACCGACGGTCACAGGCTCTGTGCGATACACGGACTGAAATTACCCATGAACCACAACCGAATACTTCCGTTAAGTGAAGTGCTGACCTGGAATAAGTTCCCGGATGAATGCCGGGTTGGTTTTACCGATCAGCATTTCCGTGTGGAAGCCGGGCCGTGGTCAGTCCAAGGGCGGACCATCGATGGTCAGTTCCCCAACTGGAAACAAGTAATCCCAGCACCACAACCGGATGAATGCGTGCTTGAGATCGCCGAAGAGGATATCCCTGCTCTCAAGGAAGCCGTACGCAACCTTCCGTCGCCTAACGGTGACTTGAAGGAAACTGCGATAACGTTGATGAACCGCGAGGGTGTCCCTGTGTTGGCATCCCGGGATCCTCAAGGAAATTGGGCACTACGCCATCTACGTAACTCTACGCTGTCCGGTAGGGAGCAAACAGCATTCAACCGCAAGTTCTTCATGGACGCGGTAGATTCAGGATTTCGTACCTGGCGCTTTGTAGATGATACAACCCCCCTACGTGCAGACAGCGCCGATGGCACCCACGTCCTGATGCCTATACGTCAAGAAGTGAGTCCGCCCAAAATGGCAACTAAGATTGTCACCGAAAAAAAACCTATCATCCTTAAAAATGAAGAACCTATGACCGAACCGAATGAAACCCAAAGTGAAATACCGGAATTCGACGTACTCGACTTAGCGACTAACGCCCGGGACCAGTGCCGTGACCTGACCCTGCGAGACCTTATCAAGCAGGTGAAAGCCGACAGCAAAACCATCAAGGCACTCCAATCAGAGCTGCAAAATGCGAAAGGGGTTTTGACAAAGCCCCGTTATATCGCCGCTTAGCAATCACTTAAAAGCGCCTTCCCTTAGAGGGCGTTTTTTTAGCTGCAACATACTCCCAGGGCAATCACAGATTCATGCACGCGGGCTCCAAATCCAACGGACTCTGTCGGTTCTGCAGCGTTCGGCTGGGAACAGTCTGGGTGTAGATCATAGTGGTTTTTACATCCGAGTGGCCCATCATGTCCTGAATGGTGCGGATATCGTAATTGGCAAGCGGTAGGTGACTGGCAAATGAATGCCGGAGGGTATGTGATCCCACCCGTTTGTTGACTCGCGGTTTACCTGACCGCCTTACGAAGAACTTTACTAAATTGACCGTCGTGGACGTGATAGCGATGACGTTCTCCGCTGAGGGGAACCAACATCAGGGTTTCGGCTGGGAACATAAACTGCCAAGGCCAGTGAAGGGCGCGGTTTTCCCATTTCACCGGACTCTCCTCCTCGGTATAAATGCCTCGGCAAACCCCGCTTCAATATCCCCATGGAACTGTGCTTTCACTAAAGCGATACGTCTCCTACCGAAGGATGTACCCCAAGTTTGTGGTATTCATGGTTTCATCAAATTCATGATCCTGCTTAAGGTTCCTATTGGTCCGATCCAGTATCGCTAATTTCTTGGGTGAGTGGGTTTGTACCTGCTAATTTTAATATTGTATTTGATTATTCATGAAAAAATATCCTCCCTCAAGGCGGAGATAGTTTTATTTTTTAGTTGCACGTGCTATCAGTATATATATGCAATTATTTTTACGAAATAAATTGCTCAAAATGCGTTCTCTGGAAAAATAATGAAGTCATCTGTGATAACCTCTGTACCCGTAGATCCGTCGACCCTGCCTCAAGAATTAGTGGCCAAGGTCGTCCATCATAACGGTGGCATGTCGCTGGAGATAAATGGGGAAATTCAACCGTTTACCTCGTTTAAGATTGCGGAGACCCCTGATACTGAAGCGATGCTTGAATCCGCGAGGGTTGAGATCCCCGGTATTGCACGCGAAGGAATCTCCCTTTGCTGGATACCCATATTTGTCGATTGGTCTGGGCCAGGCCAATATGACTTTAGCGATATGGACCGCCGCATTCAGACAGTTCTCGACCTGTACGACCAGCATGCGAAGGCTGTCACTGAGCCTGCCCGCATCGTTGTCCGCGTCCAGGCTGCAGTATTTACTCCACCATGGTATATCGAGCAGGCTGCCGATGAGAACGGTAAGCCTACTAACCTCATCGAATATAGAACCCCCTGGGGTGGCAGTGTAGATTCCTGTTCGGTAGAGGATGTCGCGAAACAACGTTTTGCGACTCAATTCACCAACGGTTCTACCCTGGCTATTTCTCCGGGGGATTCGTTCTGGGATACGCACGCCGTGGATTGTTTGAAGGCGATTATAGACCACGTCCGCACCAGCGCCTATGCCCACCGCGTTTTTGGCTGGTTGCCCTGTGCTTTTAATACAAACGAATGGTTTTTACGCACCTTTGTCCCCGAGGCAAGTTGTGATTTCAGCGAGCCCACTCAACTAGCCTTCAGGGATTATCTGCGGAGCAAGGGTATTGAGTGTGATGATGAACCCGTGCCATTGCCGATTGATTGCAAAATATCGGATTATGGGGAATTTCTAGATCCAAGTCGGCCTGAGGCCCAACGTATGGAGGAGTTCTCGCTTTGGTTGAGTCACCGTTTTACAGACATTATCCTCAGTTTTGCCAAGGTCCTCAAAACAGCCTATGCAGACAGCCCCAAGCTTATTGGTTTTTTCTACGGGTACTCGCTAGGGTTGAGTCGACTCCAGAATTTGTCTCAATGTGGACAGCTCTCCGTCGGTAGACTGTTGGACAGCGAGGATATTGATTTTATATGCAGCCCCAACGAGTACTGTTTTCGTGCTGATGAGAAGCCTTTTACGGGCAGCACCGTGATGGGGCCTTTTGCCGACTCAGGGGCCTGCTGCAATAAACTGGTTTTTCTAGAAGATGACCACTGTCCTCCGGATGGAGTTGAGGCCCTTTCCTCCAATTCTGCATTCTCGACACGCGATACCTGGCACGACGAGATGTTTTTCCGACACACCTTTGCTCAGATGCTGTCGAGCGGGCAACAACTGTGGTGGTACAGCCTTCAAGTGCAGTGGTTTAAAGAGGCTTCGAGGCAGGAGATTGTGGGAGACCTACATCGCATAGGTAAAGAGGCCTTGGAACGGGACCGTGGTTCAGTGGCCGAAGTCGCGGTGGTAATCGACGAACGCAGTATATCGACCATGCGTTTTAATCCACGCCTTCAGCAGAGCATCCTTACGGACAGCCACGGAAACTTCTTTCCGTCCGGTGCTCCGTTTAAATGCTTTGAGTTACAATCCTTCCTTCACCATGCCGATCATGATCGCTTCAAGGTGGTGGTCTTCCTGAACCTGTTCCGAGTAGATCAAGACCTACTTGATTCGGTAAAAACGCTCAAGTCTGATGGCAGGACTCTGATGTTCTTCTTTGCCCCCGGCCTCTTGATGGACCGGGCAGGTCAACGGGAGTTTTCAACGGAATCCGCCAGTGAACTGGTGGGAATGAATTTGGCGGTTGAGTCAAAAAACGTTCCCCTAACGGTCTGGATCGACCCTGACCGTGTCTCTCTAATCCCTGACCGCCAAGACGTCCGGTATGGCTGGTTGGAGATGGATACGGCGGTTCAGCCGCTGGCGATAGGCGTAGATGACGAAGATGCAGAACCCTTGGGCTTTTTGCATTCTGGAAGGCCCGGTTTTGCTACAAAAAAACATAAGAATTGGACTTCCGTGTATTCCGCCGCGCCCTGTCTACCGACTGAAGTCTTGCGCGTGCTTTTGAAACGAGCCGGAGTGCATGTATATACAGATGGTGGAGATGTGATTTATGCCAACAAATCCATGCTCGCCTGCGTGGCCTCATCATCCGGCTCAAAAATCTTGAGACTTCCCCACGTCGCCATCTTACGAGATGTTTTTGATGGAAGCGTGTTGATTCAGGATGCGAACAACAGTATCTCTATCACCATGAAGCGACACGAAACACGCATTTTCTGGATGGAGGCTTCCTAATCTATGAGTACCATCGTTGAAATTGCAAAACGTGCCGGTGTTTCACATCAATTGGTCAGTAATGTATTGAACAGCGGAAATAATCGTATCCGCGCCAGCAAGGCTACCCAGGAAAAGATCCACCGAATTGCCAAAGAGCTGGCGTATCGCCCTCACCGAGCCAGCCAAATGTTACGGGAAAACCTTTTCCGGAGTGTAGGCGTTTTAATTGGAGGAGATGGCAATGCTTTTTACGTACCCCAGCAGGTTCTCACGTCACTCAGTCAAACGTTGTCACGGGAAGGATATACCACGACTTTGGTTGGAATCGAAGGGTTCAACCCGAAAAGTATTTTGGAGTGTGAATTTTTAAAAACTCGGATGGTTGATCTCTTGTTGATCAGCTACGTCCTGCCTATTCCTTCAGACATTTTCGAAAGTATTCAAAATATTGATATTCCAACGCTTTGGTTGATGCGGAAAACCGAGCATGACGCGGTGTATATAGACGAGAAAGGGGGGAGTAGCCAATTGGTTCACCACTTGGTCGAAAAGGGTCATCGGCGAATAACTTTTGTAGATTATACCTATGGAATGATGCATCCAGCCTTGGAAGAGCGGTTGAAGGGTTTTGATGAAATAACCTCCAAATTGGGCGTGGAAGCACATCGAATTATTGGAACATCTGTACCGCGTAATCAACGGTTTTCGGTGATAGAAAACTTGCTGAAGCAAAAGGACCGTCCTCACGCAATTATTGCGAACTCCATGTCTAACGCCCAAATCATTATTCAAACCGCACATCATCTAGGCCTAAACATCCCCAAGGATTTGGCGGTAGTTTCGTTTGATGAGCACTTGGAAAATAACCATATGGTCAGCCTTCCCACCATCACCTGCGCCATACGATCCAATACGGATTTTGGAGTCGCTGTAGCTGCCATGACCTTAGAGAAAATACAGAATCCGAATTCTGTACTGACGAGTAAATGCATGCCCTACGATTTGGTGCTGGGCGGATCGACATGAGTCAACCATTCGCTCTTGATTTATCCCCTTTTATTTAATTTCAGACTTCTCACTTAGCAGGGTTTACTTATGCAAACTATTGACTGGATCATCGTTACGATTCCCATATTTATCGTTTTTTATATTGCGATTAAAGCCCAACGGCATGTGAGAGGCGTATCGGACTTTCTTGCTGGAGGGCGGGTAGCGGGGCGTTATGTCCTCGCTGTTGCGTCGGGTGAGGCGGGCATGGGACTCGTCAGTGTAGTGGCTATGTTTGAAATTTATTATGCCTCAGGATTCGCTATCGCATTCTGGCAACAAATCGCCATACCGATGGGGATGGTTATGCTTTTAATGGGGTATTGCATCTATCGTTTTCGTGAAACGAGAGCGATGACCATGGGACAATTTTTTGAAATTCGATACAATCGATCCTTCCGAATTTTCGCCGCTATTCTCCAATCGATTTCGGGGGTCTTAAATTATGCCATATTCCCTGCCGTGGGAGCCCGCTTCTTAATTTTCTTCCTCGACCTTCCTTTCCAGATAAATATTGCGGGCTTTACCCTTCCGACCTTTGGTGTGATTATGGCCCTGTTTCTGTCGGTGGCTCTTTTCATTGTCTGCATGGGCGGGCAGGTGACCATCATGGTCACAGATTGTGTGCTGGGCATCCTGAGTTACCCATTATACGCGATAATCGTGGTTTTTATTTTGTTCCAATTTTCATGGTTTGACGACATGGCTCCAGCCTTGTTACATCGACCTGAAGGAAGAAGCATGTTGAATCCTTTCGACACATCGCAACTAAGAGACTTTAACCTGTTTTATGTTTTCGTAGGTATTTTAGGCAGTGTGTTCAACCGAATGTCTTGGTCAGGTTCATCGGGCTACAATGCGGCGGCACTGAACGCGCACGAACAAAAAATGGGTGCAGTGCTGGGCGTTTGGCGGGCAGGCTTCTCAGCCATGACTTTTATTCTGCTGGCCGCCGCCGCTTACACCTTTCTGAACAGTGCAACTTTTTCTAAAGAGGCGGAGGCTGTTCGTATCGAACTTACGGCTAAAACGATGGACGACGTTCTCCAAAAATCCGAATTTCAAGAGCTACGTAATGAGGTAAGCCAATTTATAGCATCCGACACGCAGGCCTCTTTTCTTGCGCAGGCTATGCTTGAGAATCCGGATGATAAGGAACCCTTGTTGACCTACACCAAAGAAAAGATTTCATCGGTCGATGCCAGTCGCGCCCAGACTTTTGGGTCCATCTTTGGTCAAATGCGGGTCCCCATGGCACTTAAGCATATGTTTCCAACCGGGGTCATCGGTGTATTTTGTGCCCTTTGCATTTTTCTACTCATTAGTACGGACACCACTTATATGCATTCCTGGGGAACCATTATTGTGCAGGACATTATCATTCCCATAAAGGGAAGCGCCTTGTCGCCGACTCAGCAACTTAAAACTCTTCGCTTGACGATTGCCGGTGTGGCCGCCTTTGCTTGGTTTTTCTCGTTTTATTTTGCGCAAGTCGATTTTATCATGATGTTTTTCATGATTACGGGGGCTATTTGGATGGGGGGGGCAGGCCCTTGTATTGTCGGCGGTCTTTACTGGAAACGCGGTACGCCCACAGGCGCGTTTGCGGCCTTGATCGCGGGCTCAAGCATTTCGGTAGGCACGGTTATTGCACAGAAGACTTGGGTACCTCATATTTATCCTTGGCTTGAATCCAGCGGCCATCTCCCTGGATTTACCCGTGTATTAGAAAGTGTTTCTCGTCCCCTTGAGCCTATCGTTGTCTGGAGAGTGACTCCTGATGAGTTTCCCATCACCTCACCGGAAGCTTATTTTATCACGCTGCTTCTCGGGATCGGTCTTTATGTAGGACTGTCCATGTTGACCTGTAAAACACCATTCAATATGGAACGCATGCTACATCGTGGTGAATATCATCGCCAGGGTGAACCGCAGGTGGAGAAGGTCCCCCTCACCCTTCGAAATGCATTTCTAAAACTATTAGGGATCGATTCCCAATATACAAAGGGTGACATCATCCTGGCGTGGTCGGTTTTTATCTGGTCTGCGGGCTGGGGTTTTGGGAGTTTTATTGTGCTTTGTATTTGGAACTCGATTTCACCGTGGCCGAATGCCTGGTGGGTTAATTGGTTTTTTATTGCCAATATTATTATTCCAGGGGTTATCGCGGTGGTCTCCACCGTGTGGTTCACCATCGGTGGGGTGGTGGATCTTCGCCGACTCTTTCAACGCTTAGACGCGAAGGAAGAAGACCTGTTGGATGACGGAAGGGTGATCGGCCACATGAATGCCGATGAAGCAGCCATGGATCAGGCAAGAACGGTTGAACAGTACAACACAGAAGGGAGAGAATAAATGATAGCGCGTGCAGGAATCGCGGGTCTATATGTAGGGCTCTTGTTCTTATTGACAGGATGCAGAACCGTGAACCCTGTGGCTCGTCCCAGCGTGATCACGGCGACTCGTGCTACAACACCCCTGCTAATTGATGGGCGGCTCGACGAACCTGTATGGCAAAAGGCCACGAAATTTAACCTGAGTTTTTCGAAAGATACTAGCAAGACCCTCCAAGAAGGCGGAGTCATACAATTGGCCTACGATGATCAGTTTTTGTATCTTGCTGCAGAGTTGTTTGACAGCGATGTCCTTCAGGAAAGTGATGAGGACCAACAGCAGCATTTCCTTTCGGGTGATGTGCTGGAACTGTTTATCCATCCCAAAAACAAACCTTATTATTGGGAGTTGTATGTTACCCCGAATCAGCGCAGGACGGTTTATTTTTTTGAGGGGGCTGGCCGATTTGCACTACCCAGTTCATTTGTACAGTCCTTTGACTGGTTGCGCGTTGGAACGCAAGTACAGGGGAGTTTGAACGACCCTTCGGATCTAGACCGGGGTTGGACAGCAGAAATGGCCGTCCAGTTGTCGGTATTGGCTGAAAAAGGAATTCCGTTCGATAAACACCATGCGTGGACAGTACTTATCGGTCGCTACAATTACACCCTGCATCTTCCCGAGAAAGAAATTTCCATGGCGCCAGCACTCCCTAAAACAAATTTCCATAAAATAGGCAACTATGCGGATCTGAAACTTTTACCTCCTCAACCGACCGTTGACTAAAACAAGAACAACCGTTTGTAATATTATCAGCCAAAGCCTTGAATCCACTCTTCTTGATAAAGGAAGCCCAATGAAAGAAATGCCAGAAAAAGAATTCATGATCTCAACGAAACCGGAAGATATTCCAAACCTCGTATCTTTTTGGAACTTTTCTGAGTCCCATGAACAATTCGTTGCGAAACAGGGGGAGCCTTATGTTTTACAGTCACAAACGGGAACTCTGGACGTAGTGGAAGATGTTGAAGCGCCCTTTGGCGGCAAAGCATTGCTACTCAAAGAAGGGCAGTGGCTCTCTATTCCACGCCAAGATTGTCCCGGGTTGGATATTCATGGAAAAGAAGGAAACTTAACGGTTATTGCTTGGATAAAGAGGGGGCAAAGATCCTGGAATGAATGTGAATTCATTGCTGGGCAATGGAATGAAACGAACAGAGGCCGTCAGTATGGTCTGTTTTTGAATATTCCGGTTTGGGGCAAAGATGACCGTATCTGTGGTCATCTTTCGAATGTGGGTGGCCCGACTCCAGGATATAAAAACTGCATGGATGGACCGATGGGGGAAACCGAAATTTGCCGCGATGCTTGGAGTGTAGTTGCCATGAGTTATGATGGACAGGCGGGTTATGCGTGGCTCAATGGGACGGTTGACGCACGTCCCGGCTTGAACCCTTATCCCATGGCTGGAGGAATCCATGACGGCGGGTTAAACGGATCTGATTTTACGGTTGGCTCGGCCCATCGTTTGGGTGTAATGGGCAATTTCTTTTGCGGACACATCGCGGGATTGGCCGTGTATAACCGAGCCCTAATGGCATCCGAAATGTTTGCTTTAGCGAGTGTAATTTAAATACAGTTATTTGGTTATTTTCTCTTGACAGTAAACACTCTTAAGAAGAGTGTTGCACGTGCTACCAAAACGAGTGTTAAACTATAATCCGTTTAAAAGTAAATGGCCAAAGTTGTGAAAAATGAAAAAAAATTATAGATTTAATGCATCCCAAAAAGTGTATTAACAATGAACCTAATAAGAGGAAATAGAATGAATCCAAAAAAAAATGTAATATTAGCCATGTCTGCAGTCGTGTTGTGTTTGTCTGTGGGCGCGCATGCCGACGTCATCGCTCCATCTAATATTGTTCATGAAGACTGGTCCAATCTGGATGATTGGTCTGTTCAGACCGGGATTGGCGGGACCACCCCATCTGTCAGCGGTGGAGTATTATCAATTTCCATGGTGGGTGCTACGGGTGGCGGACCTGCGGGGGCGCGTAATACGACTTCTGTTCCTCTGGATTACACGGTTAATGTACGGACAAAAGTTACTCAGTTTCCAGACATTCCGTCCTTTGATACAAATGATTCGAATAACCAAGGGGTTCAACTTGTGGATATCCGGGGAGAGGATATCTTGACTGTGGCCGTCATGCCGACGGCAATTTTCGTCAATGATCAGGTGTCACCAGGAGGTCATAATTGGACTGAGATTAGCGTAACAACAGATGTGAATACGTTTTATTCGTGGCAGTTCCAAGTTAGCGAGCTTGCCGGGAATGCGAACGGAGGAGGGACGGTAGATATATACCGTCGTTTATTGGATACCGATCCGTTTGCATTAGTGGGGTCGAGCGAACTTCGTGGAACTTTGGGGTCAAGTTCTATATACGCGGGCCGCATATGGAATAATACTGAAGGTTCGCAAATTCAAGGGAGCATGGAAGTTGAGTCTTTTTCCGTTGGGACGGTCATCCCTGAACCGTCGTCTGGGATTTTGCTACTCTTAAGTCTTTCGGCTCTAGGGGGAATCCACCACCTACGAAAAAAACGATGATGCATCTTTGCTCGTCATAAATTACCGATAGGAAAACCATGAACTTAATCCGGACATATGCTTCTTTGTGTGCACTCGCACTGCTCTGCTTCCAGAGCTCTACATTTGGCGACCTATTGGTTAATGACAAATCGATCATTGATGAGGAATGGGCTGAGCTCACGGATTGGGCGGTTCAAACACCCCCGGGTGCAACTGCCCCATCGGTTAAAGCGGGCGTTTTGTCTGTTTCAATGGTCGGGTCCTCGACAGGATACTATGGCCCATCAGGAGTAAGGAATGGGGCAAAAGTTCCATTAGAGTATATTGTCACTACCCGAGTGAAAGTTAGTGAATTCCCTGATATTATTTCCTTTGACACAAGGGATAGTAATACTCAGGGAGTACAGTTGGTGGATATTCGGGGAGAGGATATCCTTACAGTTGCCGTCACTCCGACTGGATTGTTCATCAACGATCAGGTGTCACCAGGAGGTCATAACTGGACCAAGATTAACCTGAAAACGGATGCGGACACCTTCTATACTTGGCAGTTCCAAGTTAGCGAGCTTGCCGGTAATGCGAACGAAGGAGGGACGGTAGAAATATATCGTCGTTTGTTGGATACCGATCCGTTTATCTTGGTGGGATCGAGCGAGATCCGAGGAACGGATGGTGCAGACGCTGTCTATGCGGGTCGTATTTGGTATAATGAAGAAGGTAAATCGACTCAGGGAGTCTTGGTGTCCGAGTATTTTCAACTTGGCCAAGCGGTTCCCTAGGCTGAATGTGCCTCTGCTATACGAAAACCAAACTAAAAAACATTTACCGCAAGACTCCCTGATCTGCGCCGGAATTGGCTTTGGTATTTTCACTTGTAAATCAAAATGTATTACTCCTGTTTAGTATTGTAGAACTACTGAGTTTATACTTGGAAAATGTGTATGTCATCACCTCCGAATATTATATATATTTTCAGTGATGAATGGCGAGCACAAGCTACAGGATACAACCAGGATCCCAACTGCGAAACCCCGGTATTGGATAGCTTTGCACGCCAGTCTCAGCAAGTGACCCACGCGGTGAGTGGATGCTCTGTCTGTTGCCCCTACCGGGCCAGTCTGCTCACAGGACAGTACCCACTCACCCACGGCGTTTTCATCAATGATGTGGAATTGAACCCTGACTGTCACAGTATTGCCCGGGCCTTTGGAGACCAAGGATACCATACCGCGTGGATTGGAAAATGGCATGTGTATGGCAGTCCTGATGGAAAAAATGAACGACGAGCGAAGCCGGTTCCCCGTTCCCACCAAATGGGCTTTGATGAATGGATGGGATTTGAATGCACCCATAACTACCTCCAGTCCGGATACTTTCACAATGAGAACCCGACCTTGCAACCTTGGGGCGACTACGATGCTTTCGCCCAAAGTCGTGCTGCTGTTGACTACATGAAGGACAGAGCCGAAACCGAAAACCCCTTCCTGCTTATGCTCTCTTGGGGACCCCCTCATTTTCCATTGAACAATGCACCGGAAAAATATCAGCAGCTTTATGCCAATCGGGATATCAAGTTGCGTGAAAATGTCCCTGAACCCTTCCGGGAGTTGGCCGTTTCAGAACTCCGGGGATACTATGCCCATATTGCCGCTTTGGATCACGCCTTGGAAATTGTACTCACCGGAATTCAAGATGCAGGCTTAGCGGAAAATACCCTAGTGGTATTTACCAGTGATCACGGGGATATGCGGCAAAGTCAGGGCCTGGCCACCAAGTGCTTTCCCTGGGATGAAAGCATCCGGGTTCCCTTCCTCCTGCATGACCCCCGTCATCCCGAGCATGCGGGCACATCTATACCCTTACTGATCGATGCCCCCGACATCATGCCGACCCTGCTTGGACTCTGTGATTTTGATATCCCCGAGTCAGTCGAAGGAAAAAGTTACGCGCAGGAACTTTCGGGCATCCGCGAACCCGATCCTGATGATGCCGCCTTTCTAAATATGTCCGCTGAATTTACCGAGATTCAGTACAACGAGATGTGTGCTTATCGTGGCATCCGAACCCGGCGCTATACCTATGTACGGAACACCGAGGGACCTTGGTTGTTGTATGACAATCAGACGGACCCCTATCAAAAAAATAATTTAATTGAGGATCCCGATGCTGTCGAACTACAGGCAAGGATGGAACATCGTCTTCAACAAATGTTGTTAGATCGCAAGGATGCATTTCTACCTAGCAACACCTATCTTGAAAGAGCAGGCTTGACCCATTATCGAGAAACGCAATGCCAACCCCTTCAAATCTGGCGAGACCCGTGGAAAAGTTCCAGTCCCCAACCCGTCCCCAACACACCAATCGCATAATAAAAAATGTAAGCGTCTGTCTGCTCCACTGCATTCCACTGCTTCGTGCAGCCGAAAATCTAATCGGTCTCAATTCCCAACAATATGGCATTGGCCTTCAGATCATTCTGTCGGTCATCCAACCTTTGCTAGTAAGAAGAATCCGGAGCTGTTACCCTAGTAAAAACAGACTCTACAATTTTAAGTGAAAATATATAGTTCACAGCTCGTCGCCGTTTCACTCCTCAACGGAGGTTTTTCACTCCCAAGCTTTCTCTCATTTATGAACTGTTCACTTTTAAACAAATGTCGGGGGTGGTATGTGTGGGGGATGACTAAATGCAATATTCCCGGTCTACGTATTAAATCTTTTCAAATGGATAGTCTTCCTAGGTCTCCTGAGAGGGAGGAGATTTTTCGTTTCAGCAAGGGTGGAGGAATGAGCTGGAGCCGGGCTTTATGCCGGGAGAGGTGAAGATAGGTTAGTCACCTGAAGGATTTGTGATTGAAGCGGTTTTGTCGGATCAGGATCTTTTTAATCCCGTGACGACTTTTAATGAGCCTGCTTTCTTGAAAGGGGATGTGTTTGAGATTTTTCTCAAACCGGCTGGATCGGATGCCTATTATGAATTTCACGTGAATCCTCACAATCAATTATTTCAATATCGCATCCCTTCTTCCGAGGCTTTTCGGCAGAAACGGAAGCCGGATAACGGATCAGATTGGCTGCTGACTGAGCCGGTGCTGGAAAGTCGAGTGCAGATTGACCGCGAAAAAGGAGAATGGCGGATCAGTGTTTGTATTGAGGTCGAAAAGTTGGGTTTACTCCCTTTAAAGGAATTTGCTATCTGGAGATTTTCTTTTTGCCGCTATGATTATACTCAAAATAGGGAAAGTCCTATTCTGTCTTCAACTTCTAAACTTAAAAAATTAGATTTTCATGATCAATCATGTTGGATGAGTGTAAAGATGGTCTGAAAATAATTTATTATATTGTGATTACGTTCACATAAACCAATGTATGGAAGCGAAAAGCGGGTGATCGAGAAACTTGGAATACGCCCTACCCAACTTTTCTGCGTCGTTGCAGTTCTTTGGTGCGGGCGCTATTTTGATACGTCGTCCACGTCAGTTGTGGGTTTAGGTTAGTGGCTTTCGCAGACGAGGTTTCCCCCAGATGACATGACCGGTCGCTGCGATAGGTCTTCCGTTTATGAGTTGCTCTGAGTATCGCTCATCCACATTTGTAATCAATTGAAGCTTTTCGCCATCGGCAGGCCAACTGATTGTTGCCGAACTGGCCAGGCTATCCACATCCTTGGTCTGGCAGAAAATTGAACGGTCATTGCAGTATACTTCAAAGGTGATGGGGTAGAGAGCTCCCAGTTGGGCGTGGATGCCATAATCAAAACTTAAGGTAGTGTAGACCCCTTTGGGAATTTTGAATTCATATTCAAAGTAGGCGGTGGCACCGAGAGCTTCTGGTATGACCTGGCTCTTCTCGTCGATTGCATACTGCAATTCACAAGGGATCCCTTCATTCGAATCATTTAAATTAACTCCTCGTAATTCTCCTGTGCCCACCTGTAGGTAGGGTCCTCCCGCCCAAGCCGTTTGACGATAGGGTAGTGCTTTTGAGAGGAACTTTGATTCAAAAGACTTCAGATCATTTGTTGAGAATCGTTCTAAAGCAATCGAGGTGACCGTGTGTAGATAATCAGCGTACACCTCAGCTGCAAAACGACAAATACCTAGGTTAAGCTCGGCAACTCTTGCATCGTCATTTTGATAAAAGGCCTTAAAAAATGGGAATATGGCTTTCCGAGCATTCAAATTCATCTCAATTAGGCGATTCATAAAATTATTGGACGCTTCGGCAATCGACGTTCCGTATAGCTTCGGCTGATATCCATCTAAAGAAAAGGCCGGTGGACTTTTTTCCATCATGGGGTGAAAGGGAAGATGCTTCATTTCTTCAGGTGGAGGAAGGAAATCTTTTACAATCTCTAAATCGGTATCATCGACCGCATGACCTGGACAGGCATTGTCTTGAAAGTAATGAGCCATGGTTCCCGCAAAACGTGCGGCGGATGTTATATCTTTTGCCTGAATGGCATCTGCAATTTTCTCTGAAAAATAATTCAAAGTGCAGAGGGCTTTATCATAAAAGGGAGATTCCCAGTAATCAATGGCCGCATCGTAATGGTGTTTCCATCGTAGCTTTGGCATGTGGAAATCAGGAACACTTCCATCGGGAAATTCTACAAAGGGACCTAATTCTTTTTTATTGGCTGAGTAGGTGTCTCCATACATGGCATAGATTACAGCCAAGTTCATTTTCTCTGATTCCCAGAGGGATTGTTGCCATTCCGGCAATGCATCGATTGCGGCTAGCGTGGTTATTTTATGTCCGGCACCGTTCATGCGTCTCTTTCCGTGTTGTGAATATTGTTAGGACTTAAATTAGAAGGGGTTTTGAAGGCCATCAAGGTACAGGTGTGAGGCTGAAGCGTCCATTCTGTTTTGCCAGACAGGTCGATGGGGGTTTTGTCTTCCCAGACATTGGTGATGTCACCCTGTTTGAGATTTTCCAGCCCTAAAATATCTGCTGGAAGTGGAAGTGGAAGTGGAAGGGGAAGGGTTATGGGTTGGTCCCCCCAGTTAAACAACCCTAAAAGGGTTTGATTTTCTTTTGTTCCATCACCCTGTCGAAACCATATGCAAGGTAGTGACCTGTCCATTCGGTCGATAGGGTACGCGGGAGTCCCTTGGTTCATGCGCAATATCGTTTGAAGTATTTTTAATCGATGTTCAGGTAGTTGCCCCATGCGATCCCCAAGAAAAATTGAAGCGCCAGAAAGAATCATAGCTGACGCTAACATATACGTTTCTTCCAAGGTCAACGAAGGGACTTCATTATATTTAGCTCGTTGGTGTTGCTCTCTCACGATAATGCAGTCGGGATCATTTATCCAAATCCGTTTGTGCATGTAACTTCTGTTAATGATATTTCGACAAACGTTAAAGATGGTTGGAGATTCGGGTGTGTTGCCTGCGATAGCCCAGAAAGGGGTGACATCGGTGGCAATGCGGGAGCCATCGACTAAACCGATACTGGGCGCGATCAAGCACGTCCCTCCGAGTAAAAAGGAATCCGGGCCGACAGTGTCACGTATGGCTTGAAGGGCTTTACGATACGCTTGTACTCGCGTGAGGTTGGTATCATGATACTGCGCGCCGTAGCAAGTCCCCACCATCATGAAATCCAGTTTGAAATACTTGTAACCCCATGCTTTCATGGTTGTGAAAACCAAGCGCAACCAATTCAAGGCCTCGGGGTGGGAGGGGTCTAGGAAATAATTCCCTCCCATGTCTAATAGATCTCCTTGTTGATCACGTATGAGCCAGTCGGGATGATCGGTAAAGAGTGGGGCGTTTGGGGACACCAGCAAAGGTGCAATCCATATTCCAGGTTTGAATCCCAGGTTTTTGATTTGTTCCGCTAGCCATTCCATTCCATGTGGAAATTTTTGGGAATGATTCTCCAGCCAGTCACCTCGCGATTTTTGCCAACCATCATCGATTTGAATATAATCGACAGGAAGAGTATCTCGATGAGCTGATAAAAATTGTGCATTTTCAAGGATGTCTGATTCCGTTTCCTGGCCATAATAATAGTAGTAGCTGCACCATCCGGAAAGATTTTTTGGAGCAATTATTACGCCCATATTTTTTCCCAATTGATCCGCGTAATTAGCTAATAGCGATTCAACATCCTTGCCTTTTAAAATCAATAAATTTTCCAATTGTAGATGTGTATTGGGGGACAATAAGTGTTGGTCTAGATCCAACACCAGATTTATGGTAATTCCAGTTGAGGGAGTCCCTGCCATTGAAATACGACAAAAGCAGGTTTTGGCCGTGGTAAATCCGAGCAGGAGAGCATCTCCATTATTCTTATTTCTAATCACGGCCATTTGTTCGGCACAGAAATGATTTTTTTGTTTCCAGCTATAGTGAAGTGGATCCGAAACTGTGTACTGTGTATATCCAGGATCGAGTTCAAAGTCACAGTCATCCATGCCTCTCGATCCAGATACTCCGACCGCGGTGAGCCCTTCTTTATAAAACTGATAGGCCGAAAGATCGTCATCAAAGAACGGGTCTGCACGGAGACTGAGTTCTACGGTTTCGATTCGAAGCGCTTCCTTGCCGTGGTTGGATAGCTTTATGGTAAGGTTCGTTTCTTTATCATTCGCATCGGGTGCATCTTCTAAGGAAAGCATTAGTTCGGGAACCTCTGTTGCTTCGAGCCGTTCACCGTTGATCTTAAAATAAGGTGTGAGTATGGTGGCCATCGGGGGGGTACTTCCTTTGTATTTTGTAGACATGACGTTCGAGTTTTTGGAACTGATCCTGAAGTTTCCCACCGGAGTGGATTTTTACGCTTCGGTTTTCAAAGAGAACCTCTGCCAGAGAAACGCCTTCGATTTCTGCAGAGGAGAGGTCTAGCTGTGCGGTTACAGGATAGAGTGCACGATTGACGCAAATGATGGTGAGTTCGTCTCCGACCTGTTTGGCTAGAAAACGAATATTCAACTTCGTTGCATCATCCCCTGCAGTTACCAAAGGATCTTCTTCCAGAGAAAACAGCGCGGGCTTTAATTCTTGAAGTTCTTGATTGAGATCTATCATTGACTCCAAGGTGATGGCACTCAAAGGTATGCCTGCGAAATACGTAAAGGCCATGCAATGATTCACCAGTGGAATATAGGTCAACCAAGTGAGTTCTTCCGGTGTGGGTAAACGCGATCTATGTTCAGCGCCTTGGAGGAAATAATGGAGAGGTTTTCGATCCCGGATTCCGTCTTGATCCATCCATTCAATTCGTTCCTCAAAAGAATAGATGCCGTTGACGTCCGTTCTCGTCTGGGGCCAACCATAGGATTGATGGATTAAGGGGTAACGGTCACAGGAGAGAACTGGGCCGGGAAATCCTCGTAATTGATCACTGTATTTTTGATACCCAGCTGTATTTTCGTTTATGAAGTTAATAAGGCTAGGACTTTGGTTTTGTGCCCGACTCAAATCTTCATAGGTGTCGAGCAATCCCGTTTCGTCAGACGGAGTAAAAAGGACGAGTGCTGGAGAGTCTTGAATGGATTCCAAGAAGCGATCGGAAGGAATGCTGTATTTCCGTCCTAAATGAGTCAGGCAAGCCTTGATTCCTGCTTCTTCGCACGCGGAGAGGAAGTCCTGCGCTTGTTCGACGGTTGATCGATGACTTAGTGCCGTGATGAGGTTAAAACCACATGATTCATCGAACATCACTTGATCTTTACCGGGAAGTTTGTCGGTGTAGGAGACCCCATAAGGAAGGTAGGGGGCACCGTTGAGATAAAGACCTCGATTGATGTGATTGATTCGGATCTCTGATTCTCTCGGTGGTTGTGTGATGATCTCGCTTTCTGATGATGCGATGAGCTTCCCCTTGTTGTCTAGGAGCCGGGCATCAATTTTATAGGGTACCCCGTATTGCCACCCCGGAGTATTGATGGGAAGGTCAAAGAGTTGTCGCTTTCCATCAGGATGGACGGGGTAGGTTTCTGTCTTTCCCATAATCGCACTTCGCTGCAATGCGAGTCTTGTCGTGATTTCAACTTGAGCGTCTAGAGGAATTTTCCCGTCAAAAATGGCGGCGATTCGAGCTGTTTTTTCACCGTTGTAATGAGAGTACTCAGGATAAACGCGGAAAGGGTGAGGGACGGTAAGGAATAGACGATCCTTACGTACCGGGTTTCCTGCCTCATCGCTGAGCAGGATCATGACCCGGGCACGATGCCTATCATTCGCGACGGTGAAATCAGGAATTGAGACGACTTTAGATTCCCCGGATGAAAGAGTGATGATTCTGTTCTGGAGTTGCGTTTCGTGGTCCAGCACTTCGACCGATGTAGTGAGTTGTGCTTTGAAGGGTTCTTTGCCATTGTTCGTCACTTCTAAATTCAAGAGGAAGCCTTGGTTGGAAGAGTCCGAGGAGTCAAGGGCCACCGATGAGATTTCAATATTTTCGGAGTCTAGAATAACCTTATGGGTTTTATCTCGGTAGCTTGATGGGGGCGGGCGAAAAATATGCTCCGTTTTTGGAAGTGAAAACCCTGAATCATACCAGTTCGCTGTATAGTCTGTAACTTCAAGGCCTTGTTCTATCTGCACCGCATCGACCCAAACTAGGCCCTCGCTTTGTGGTGATACAGAGAGGGAAAGTTGATCATGTGGGTAGTTCTTTAGGTGTAGTGTATGGCGTTGCCATGTCGTTCCCGTATTGACCTCGCTAGAGGCAATAGAGTTTTCCCGATCTTTGTAATCTGCGGCTAGGCGAATAGGTAGATTGGGACGGTCACTTTTTAAGTAGACGGAGACGGTATACTCAGTGTTTGGGGTGACGCGCATGGGGAAACTGGCGACGGACAATGGCTTCTGGACGCGAAGGGAATGTCCGCCTTCAAAAGCTGTACTGTTATCTAAAAACCATTTCTCTCTAAATTCTAAAATCCCCGTCTTACTCCTCCATTGAGGGGGAAGGCCGTGATTCATTCGCGTCCATCGGCCGGGTGGGGTCCAGTAGTCTGGAATATCTTGGTTGGTTGCAAATTCAAAACTTCCATTGATTTGCAAGTTGGGGTAGCTCAGTTCGCTGGTGTCGTAGGTCAGGTGTACGTTATCAATGCTCAGGCCACGATTTGCCTTGAGCCGAACCCCTCCGCTTCCAGTGGCGGGGCCCACCAAGTACTCTTGTCCATTGATTTTCATCTTTAATGTATTATTTTCACAAAGCACGTTGATGCTGATCTCTTTGTCTTTTTGAAAAACCACCCGATCGCTACCGTGAAAAAGTCCGGCCTTTTCACCTTTCACGATGAAGGACCAAATGATTTGGCCATCTCCCTGGATCGTGATGAGCCAGTACCCGATACCGCGATCAATCGTGAACCCGGTTGCGGTTGAGCTGTCAAGGTTGTTGAAGATGGCAGTATAGGATAAGTCAAACTGAGCAATGTTGGGCTCAGGAAAAGATATCGCTGCAGATCTTCCTGCATCTTTTTGTATAAGTACCCCATCTTGTGTTTGCCAGTTTCCATGTGCGGAACCCCAATGATCTAACGTGCCTTCAAAATTATCTTTGAATGTTAACTCAGCAGCGCAAAAAGCTGTGGCAGTGCAAACAAAGAGCAGGAGGCTAAAGAGGGAGGTGGTACGGTTATATGTATGATATATATGGGTCATAGTTTGCTCATTTTGAGGGTGTTAAACGGATTTTGTAGACGCGTCTAGCGAGGGGCTCAAAACGATCCCTCACTATCTTGTCTTTCCCAATGGTTACGGAACCGCCGTCAAACATCACGGTTGCGGAAGAGGATATTTGCTGAGTGATGTGGGAGAGGTCAATTTCTGCATCGATCGGTTTCATGGCGCGATTTATACAGATGAGGAGTAGTTCGTTGTCTAGAATTTTGGGCAATACCCTAATGTACGCTTTAGAGTCATCGCCATTTAAACCTATATCTGGTTCTGGCTCAAAGCTGAATAAGTAAGGTTTCAAGGCTTGTACTTCTTTATTCAGGCTGATCATTCGATCCCAAGCGAATTGGCTGGAGGGCATACCCGCAAAATAGGTATATCCTACACAATGGTTCACTAGCAGGATGTAGTTGATCCAGGTCAACTCTTGTGGGGTGGGCTCTTTCGAGAACCGCTCACCGGCTTGCAACCAAAAGAAAAGCGGCATTCGTTCACGCTCCCCGTCACGATCCATCATCTCAATAGTTCGTTCGACCGAGTAGATTTCACTGATGGTTTGAGGTCTCCCTTTGGGTAGCATGCACAAGGGATAGCGGTCGATAGAAAGTACATCGCCAGGGAGTCCTTCGAGACGATTTTCGAAAGCTTTATAGGAGGTGAAGTTATGATTGATCCAAGTTAAAACTTCTGGATAAATAATTTTATTGCGGTCGGCAATATCATATACCTGCCTATCCGACTCTTCATCGTTTGGAACAATTGCAATGAGGCTCTTACTGTTACGAAAGAGGCTCGCAGCTTCCGGTGGTGCTATGCGCCCCGGACGGGCAAGATGCATCGCCATGACATTGAGTCCCACTTGCTCACAGTTCTTGAGGAATTCCACTACTTTCTCAGGGGAGTGCCAGTGGCTGGGGAAGCTGATGAAATCGAATCCGCTGTTTTTGTAGTTTCGAAGTTGTGCGTTATCAAAATATGGAACTTGAATGCCGTAGGGAATATACGGCTCACCGTTAAGGTAGATGCCCCGATTGATGCGGTTGATCTTCACTTCCGGGTTATGAGGCTTGTACTTGAACAATTTAGCGCCAGCATGCATCAATACATTGCCCGCATTATCCAAAAGCCGACCCTCAACGTCAAAGATTTGTCCCGCTTTGCGAGCGCCAACAGGGATCAAGAAAATCTGACGGCCTACGCTTGTTTCAGGGGTATATACCTTTTTGGCTAAGACTGTCGGATATCCTGCAATCCGTAATGTCAATTCAAGTTGGCTTTCGAGGGGTGGTGGTTGTGCTCCATTGAACTCCACCACGATCCGTGCATCTGATTCGGTCGTGTAGTAGGAGTATTCTGTATAGAGGCGCATCGGGTGTGGCACATCGATGAAGGTGCGTAATTTTCGGAGTGTCTCGCCTTCGGTATTGGTGAGAATAATTGTCACCCGCGAACGAAGAGAATCAATTCTAAAGCTGGGGATGGTGACGGATGTGGCTTGGTTCGGTTGTAGGGTAAACGAAACCGTTCTGGATTGTACAGCTTGCCCTTCTTCTTCCAAACTCACAGCGGCGGTAATCTGTTGTGGTGCGTCTGTATGACCCATAGCCGAAAAGTTCAAATTGAACTTTGAGTCTGTCGCGTCGTCCACTTCTAGACCGATCGATGGCACAGCTATCGATATATCCTTCTCACCAAGAATCACGTGTCCGAACCTTTCTGGCTCCAAAAATCCCACTTGGACAGGAGCCCAGGATAGGTATTTTTCCGGACCGGGTGCGTAGTTTCGGCAGACGTTCATGCGCAGCTTGTTGAGTTGCGCCATGGTTGCCGTGTCTGGCAGGGCCGCGAGAGGAATGGCGACTTCCGCGGTCCAGCTCCCTTCACCCATTTTGCAAACGACCTGCCAGTCGGCCTGCCAGTCCCATTCGTGGATACCACGCAGACTTCGGAAGTTACGCTTTGTGCCTTGGGTATCAAAAATGAACTGGTAATAGGGATCCCCGATTCCTAGCACATCGAAAAATATCTCTATCGAGTCTCCCAGCCCCCGAGCATCTCCTGGGTCAGCACAGGTGAGGAAGAGATAGACGTTGGTTGCGTCGTACGTGATTTTTACTTGAGTGTCGACCATGGCAGGTGCCCCCATGTAGTCATTCATCTTTACGGCCTTGTGCTGCCCCCATACTTCGTCGTTACCCATTCCATCAATGACGGGCGGTGTCTGAGTGGGTTGTCCAAGCGTCAGCGTTGGGATCTGGTCAGAACCAGGTTCGGGATGAGCCTCGGGTTGGGGGAGTGTAAATCCTTTGTCGTAGCTGCTGGGTATGAAAGGAGTGGCCTCCTGACCTGCTTCAATCTGCACCGCGTCGGCCCATAACTTGCCACTATCCAATGGGGTGACGAAGAACGAGAGCTTCTTGTGTGGGTAATCATCGAGAAAAAGTTGATAGCGTGCCCATTTGTCATTTACCGTGACTACGATTTCTTTGTACAACACCTGCGTATCCCGGTCGGTCACTGCAACTCGGACTTGCCTGTTGTTAAATTCAGCCTTCATGTAAAACGAAATGATATAATCCATATCGGGTACCACATCCATCTGCATCCCCAGCAGAAAGAATGGGCGTTGGAGGCGGATGGAGCGTTTACCAAGAAATGCGGTACTGTCATCTAAGAAAAAACCTTCACGAAAGGACTTAAGACCCTTCGCGTCACCCAATTCCCAGGGCATTCCATTGGAACGATAGAATCGCCCCGTTCCGGCCCAGTAGTCAGGGATATCAGGATTGGTAGCGTACTCAAAACTACCATTGATTTGATAATTCAGGGCGGCTTCATCTGCATTTACGGAAGTTGTGCAAAAAAATAGGGCCATGAACGAGGAGAACATGTATATCATCCAGAATGTTGCGCGACGTCTAGCGGCCACATTGGCCATTGTCGCGGGTGAGCGAAGTAACATCATAATATGTAATCCTTTGTTATTGTGGAGGTATTTTCCAGGTGACATGTCCATCGAGATATAGGATGTTGCCACCCTTGCGGTGTGTTGAAAACGTGGTTGAATCATAGCGTATTAGGGGCCATAAACTATAGGGATATATATCATAGGGGTAGGTTGCGTTGGTGTTTCCCCAGGGTGCATCGCTGAACGCCCAAAACTGCGAAGGTTCCTGAATCCCGATTATTTTCTGAAACGGTTTATCAAAGTCGCCTGAGGCGTATTGAACCCCGAAGTTACGATTCATCTGGTAATTGATCAGATGACCGCCAATCCTGCCTTTGCTGCTTGGACAGGTTGGGATGCCACCGGATGTGGAATATGCGGATGGGGTTCCTGAATATTTTATGGTGAATCCATACCGCTCAGTTTTAAAGGTCGGGTCACTAAACCAATATCTGCCCATCTGCCGAGCGGGTAAAAGGTCACCATTATTATCTGTCGCATACATAACGAGCATGCTTCCAAATTGTTTTAAGTTATTCGCACAGACCGTACGCTCCGCCATTGCTCGGACCTTCTGTACTGTGGGAATAAGCAGGCTGGCTAAGAGTGAGATGATTGCAATGACGACGATCATTTCTATCAAGGTGAAGCCCCTGTTGCTTTTTGATGGGGTAGGGGTCATTGAGGGAGATCCCTTGCGTTTTCCGCTGTAAAAATTTGATAGTGTTGCTCAAACCAAGCTGCTGGGCTGCTGGGTATTTTTCCGGGCTCAACCACAGGGGAAAACCTCGGTGTAATCACCATGGATAGCCATCCGGATTGGATGAGTTGCTTTAGTGGCATATCCGGTGCAACACCATAGGCTGCAATAAAATGAGGAGGTGTCTCAATAGGGATTTCTTCGAAATATGGAACACCGATAAGGGAGATCACGGCATCAATATCAGGATATTGGAGTAGCAGGGGTAACAAGGCTTTTCCAGGGAAAAATCCTCTCGGAACGACCGCCTCAGAATCCTCCTCTGGAGACAGTCCCTCGACGTAAAGTACCTGCAGACCCTGTTTTTCCAGAGTTGATTTAAAGAGCTTCGTTAAATCAAACTGTAAGGATGGGGAGTTTACCGTAGACAGAAGCAAGACCTTCCCTTCGCCTCTGAGAAAGTGAGCGGTCTCTTCCGCTGAAATGGTCACAATGTGACTCAAACGATCCATATTTTCTTTGGGTTGGTCATCTGGCGAACATGATTTTCCTGCGAGGATCAGGCTAACTAAAATGACCAGCATGGCTGAGATTGTCACGATTGAACCCTTTCCAGATAAAAACTTATTTGACGTTACGTAATTTTGCAAGGAGCCCCTCCGATGTTGATGAAGTGGTTGCACGTGCAACCATGAGTTCATGAAAAACAAAGTTTTTACGGGAAATCAAGAAAATATTCAAAAAAAGATAGAGGTTGTATTTCCCGTGTTTTGCATTTCGTACGATACATTTAGTAAATACCTTATTTTTTAAATTCGTTTAACGGGAGGGGAATCATTTGAAACTGTTTCAAGGTTGCGGTAATTATACGGGCTGCGAGTTGGTGGCCTTCCGGTCCGGGGTGAATGCCGTCCTCTGGATTGATGAATGTACTGCGAGGGAACCCGTTTTTTTCTGCATCCAAACTGGCCTGATAGACATTGGCCAATGGTAGGTTCAAGTCTTGTGCTAACTGGATTCCCTCTTCCAAATAAAGGATACGATCTTCTGCCATCCGTCGGAGGATCGGGGTGGGGGTGTGTACAAAATTGGGAACAGGGTTTAGAAAATGACCCAGGTCCGGTGCGATAGCCACCACGAAAACAATGAGGGCGTGGGTATGTTCATGCAGGGTCTTGACTATTTTTTCATGCATGTCTCTGAAATGCTGTAAACACTCATCGTGAGTACCATCTGATCCATTGTTGTAGGCGAAACTCTCCAGCAGAACAATATCTGGATTCAACGTAATCAGTGCAGGCATTTCTTTATCCTGGTATAGATAGGGGTGTGTCAGCCGCCAAAGTCCATGCCCCACTCGAGTGGAACCAACGCCTTGATTGATCACTTCGCAGGGCGTGTCTGGAAATACTCTGGCCAATTCAGCCGTCAGGGCGGGGCAATGTTCCCCGCTGGTTTCGGTCATGGAGTCACCGATGGCAACAATGCGGATAGGGGATGGCATGCTTACCGTACGTTCTTTTTTTATACTATCCTTCATGAGATGTTGACCTCTCCTTTCCAACGATCGCCATCCACAAAACATTTCAAGTTTGGTGGACGTGTGGGTGGGATTAATGTGTGTATGGCGAGGATGTTTTTACTTAGTGAAAGACGAGATATTCTAATGACCCTAGGGTTTGCTGAGATCACCAAGCTTCGGTCATTGGCATATACGGCCACCAGTTTTCCGGCGGGTATCCGGGCCGTTATTTTACGATTCTTCCCTACCGAAACACGAGCTTCATGGGAACATGCCGCATCCGTATTTAATAGGTAGATAATGAAGAGGTCTCCTTCTTCATAGATCGCAAAGCGAACGCTGGAGGAGGTTTCTACTAGAGGGTCCCGTTGATGAGCGGTGGTAAAGAAATCAAGGACTTCGGAAAAAAATGGGCGCAAGCCCCGGTGGGCAGGGAAAACTGTTGCATTGATAAGGAAGGCCTGTCCTTTGCCATGACGATTTACGGTTAGGACGGGTTGTTTGGAAATCGTCCCTTGCTCGTCCAGAAAACGATCTGAAAACCCTGCCAGCACCTCGGCGGTCGTTGTTTTTAGGGTTGCTGTGGGAAAGCCTCCCGCATCATATTTGGGGTCGCAGGCCGAAGTCCAGAGCGGAAATTGATAAGCCCCGTTGGGCGGATTCTTCAAGAATTTAATTCCTTTGTCCGTAAAGCCGTCGGGTTGACTGAGCTTGACCCCAAACAGCTCTGTCAGGTCTCCGTTTCGGAAGAGTTTCAAGGGGCCCGTACGCTGATCTCGCGTATCCAGATGGGCCAAGGTACAGAGCAGTTGTCCTCCTGATTTCACATAGCTGGAAAGCTTGCGGTAAAGGGAGTTGGTCATGGTATTCCACCCCAAAAAAATCAGGCCGTCATACTGCTGCATCAATTCCAGAGAGCTTTCCGCCGGAATGACATCCACTTGTCCACAAGGTGGATTCCCAGACAGGTCTTGATCGCCATGGGCATGGGGGAATTGCCAGGGGCGTTGTTGATAGAGGTCCAGATATAATTCCCATGAATCTTCTGCATCTCCGGCACGCGTTGCGCCTGTATGACGTTGTCCCCAGACAAATTTTTCGCCGAGGGAAAAGCTGTCCAGATGTCCTTGAATCACAGCCACGCGAGCCTTCGGGAAACCGGATGGACGGGCGTGTTGGTTCGTGAACGTGTAAAAGTCTTTTAAAATTTTCCGGAATTTTCGGACCTCCGGGGCCGACTTGGAATAATCTTTGCCAAGTGCCTTGTAGTCCATTAATCCGTGTTCGGCGTAAATGGGATCTGCTCCACGAAGAAAGGCCTGATAAAGAGATGTTTTCCAGCGATGGAACCACAAGTCATCATGATGATTCCCTCCATACCAGACCATGGCCATGTCCACGCCAAAGGTTGGTTTTAGATAGGCTCGGGCGGCGCCTTTGGCTGTGGCATACAGCCATTCAGTATAGGCGTGATAGGTCATTTCAAGATCGACCCGATCGATGCCGGCTTCATACAGATAACGTGAGAGCCCTCCCGCCTCAATACTTACTAGGGGGCGAGGTAAACCTTCACGAACCGCCTCCTGGATCAGCTTCCTCAATTGACTAACTAAATTCTCTTTAGCCAGCATGAGAGAATTCGTTTTTGGAATTACATTCTTCGATTCCTTCACGGTGCTCAACGGCCAATACAGCGTCAGCCCACCATACTCACACATAAAGAGGACTCCATCGTAGACCGCTCCAGCTTGTTTCAGCATGAGATGAATCTCTTTGCCCCGCTCCCCGCCATACTCCTCCCGCACAACTCCTTGCAAACGTCTCCACGTCTCATCCATCACAAATTGAAACTGGTGCTTTTGACAGAAAAAAATCAAATCTTTCACTTTTTTAGGACACCAGCCCCTACTAAACAATACGGTGTAGTTCCCGGCTTTTTCTGTCAGAAGAGTCTCCACTGTTTGAAGACCGTAGACCCCTTCGCTCATCCCGCCGACCTTGACATAGATACCCATTTTTTTCGATTTTGATTTATTTTGTTGACGGCTCATAATATCTCATGGTGGCGTTTGTAGCACGTGCAACCAAATGAAGCAAAAGGTGGGGGAAGTCAAATTGAAAGTATAGGAAAAAGGTTTTACTCAGAAGGCCCTTAACTAATTTTCCTTCTGAGTATATTTGTTCCAACCCACTCGTACGCAGATATATTGGGCGAGTGGTGTTCGGGAAATGGGATTGGCATTACCGGTCATATGATGGAAGAGCCGACCCTGTTTTCACAGACGCGAGCATTGGGTGATGCTATGCGCAGTTACCGAAGCTTTCATTTGCCCGGTGTCGATATGCTTTGCGATCGTCGCGAATATACAACGGTTAAACAGGCTCAGAGTGCCGCGCATCAGTTTGGTTGTTCCGGAGTACTCAGTGAACTCTACGGAGTGACGGATTGGGATTATGATTTCCGAGGGCATAAATCTCCAGGCGACTGGCAGGCCGCGTTGAGGGTGACCGTTCGCGTGCACCATTTATCGTGGGTGTCCATGGCAGGTGAATCCAAGCGGGATTACCCTGCCTCTATTTTCTACCAATCTCCGTGGTGGCAGCAATACCCCCTTGGTGGAAGACCATTTTACACGAGTGAATGCCGCGTTGACGCGTGGCCAACCGGTGTGTCACTGAATGGGGTGTCAAAATCCGGTATCGCTTTCGCACCCTATGTTTCAGCCTTAGGCTTTTTGCCTGAAGGGGACCATGCCCTTGATCTAACGCTGTTTGGAAAATGCTTCAATGCCTTTGGTACCGTCCATGCGGTTGAAAAAAAGCTTTGGGTCGGCCCCGAGTCATGGAGAACCAAAGGACCATCCTGGTGCGTAGAGTATAGATTGAGGCCATTAGGAATATTAACTGCGCCCATACTTCAGACGGTCAAGGTTTAACTATTCCATTCAGTTAGACCCGCGTAAGTCTTTCTGACTTGAGGCCTCCCTGACGAAAAATTTGTATCATGTGATCTTGGCCCGGAAGTGGATACCGTCCAGATAAGAACTGTTTTCTCGGCCGAGGGCAACGGTCAATTGCAATGCTGCTGGGCAGCCAATAAGGCGAATACGTAAGGCGTAGGTTTTCCCACCTTCTAACTCGATGGGAGCCGTTCCGCCGCCTTCGACTCGATGAAAGGAGGGTATAGGCTCGCGTCGGCCATGGTAGTTAATTACCATTTTTTCATCTAACCATACGGTAAGACCAGCCTCAGCGCAGACCATGAGAAATGCGGGCGTATCTTCTGGTGCGGTAAACCAGCTAAGCAGGTGGAGTGTGTCCCCTCGTGACTCGAGGCAGTCATCTAAAGTCAGGTGGATCTCTCGCGCATGAATGAGATGCGGCCCCAGTTTTTCGGGTTGGTCTCGAATACTTTTTAAGTCCTTTGGATCAAAGTCATACCCCGCATCTCCTGAATAACGGAAAACCAACCATTGATGCTGATCATCCAGACGATCTTCAACATCTGAAGTGAATGACGGATTGGGATGGGTTTTTAACTCATGGTTGACCCGGTCATGAAGAGCGAGGGTTCGCTCAGTCGCTTCGTCTACCGTTTCGGGTAACCCTAAACCTTTTAAACAATCGCTTAGAGCTAAGTCTTGCGGTGCGGCCTCTCTCCACCTCGATGGGATAGCCTTATCACCCAGCAGAATGCCGAGAAAGCTACCCACGGTGGCGGCCGTACAATCTGTATCCATACCACAATTTACAGCGAGCAGAAGGGATTTTTCAAATTTGTTTTGGCCGTACAATAATCCCAGGGTCATGAAGGCTAAATTCATGCTCACATCCGTAAAACTTGGGCTACCAAACTGTTCAATAATGGCAGCATACACCTCTTCTGAAGGGGCTTGACGAGCATGCATGGAATGAACCAAGTGGAGTGCTTGTGCTAGACGACAGTCTGCCGGAATATACGCCAGCCCACCTTTCAAAGCTTCTTTTGCGGAGGATGAAATAAAGGCTAGGCTTTCTGCTGCCGCTAAATATTGTTCTGCCCACACTCCGTTTCCGTGATGGTCAATGATGGCATCCTCTCGTGCATATGCCGCCGCCATTGAAGGATTACCTGGAAAGAGGCAGGCCCATATTTCACTTCGAATAGCGGCTCCTAGGCCGTCCCCAAACAGGTTATTGTGTTTACCAGAGAGTGGCGGGGGGATTCCTCGGTTGATGTTCCATTTTGAAATACCATATTCATCTGGATAAACGGTATAGGTTAGCGATGCTTTTGCCATATGCTCTGAACGGATTGCGGCTCCCTGTTCCTCCAGCACCCGAATCCAGAGCAACTGTAATTCTAGGTCATCATTGGGGATTGCCTTTGTTGGTAAATTTTCGAAGGAAAGATCCAACTTTTTTGGGCATCCTTCATAGGGCATACCTAAATTCCCACCAATACCTTTGCCCAACCAGCAGCCTTTAACCTTGTCTCTATATTCTTCAGAATTTATCATCGTATTTTTTCTTCCTTGAATTTTGGATAATTTTCCAGATGCCCTTGCATAAGTTTCTTAAGATGGATTCACGGTTTGAAGTATCGTGGGAACCTCGGTCAAACGGCGAACAACAAATACTTCATCCGTTGAAATTACCGCCTCGGATTGTTCTCGGTTGATCCTGAAAATAATGCGGAGCCCAGCTTCCTTTGCTCGAGAGCCGTCCTCGACGGGATGGTCACCGACCATGGCCAGAGTTGCCGGATCAAGTCCAATATCGGCAAGCCCTCGTTTCCAGAATGCGCCAGAATATTTTTGTCCCTGGTGTACATTGGATGAAACAAACCCTTTGAAATACATGCTGCCTTCGAGTGTACTCAAACCCGCTCTTTGAAGTTTAAGAAGACAACCTGAAAGGGGATTGTTACTTATGATGTAAAGGTCCATACCATGATCATGAAGAGTCTGAACCATTTCCACGCCATCATCGTATACTTTGATATTCTTGGTGTGCCAATCGCTCAGCCGATGCATCGTTTGCTCTTCAGGCAGATTGAAATGCTGAATGAAATCAGGATAGTCCCAAAAAACCATAGATTCACCAAGTTCTATCAAGGCCTGTGCCGCTGGTTCTCGTTCCCACCCTTCGTCCTTCATCGCATCCACCAGAACTCCGAACAACGCATTATTTAAAATATAATCCTTGCTGATTTGAGGTGTCTCACGGTCATTGGTGAGCGTTCCGTCAATATCAACGAGACAGGCCTTAATTTTATCCATATTCATCCAGAAATTTATCTATATTTATAGGGGTCTAGTCAAGTCCTAATCCTGCTTGAGCTTACTAAGCGCATGAACCCCTATCACTGATTATTTATGGGGTGTGGGTTTATCATTGAAATGTAAACGACGGGAGTTATTTTTGAGCGTTCATGACGTGTCTAACACCCCCCAATATCCCAAAAGATTTCAAGACTCAAAGCCCTAATCACCTTCAGAAGGAACAATGATTTTTACACTACTATGGAATTAATTAGCTGGATCTGATGGGCTGATCTGACTTACACTCAGCTCATGTCAGACGTTACAAAAATTCAATGGACGGACAGCTCGGTGAACCCGATCATGGGTTGCGGCGGTTGCGAACTGTTCCCAGAATCACCTCGCAAAATCATGGATGTCGTTGACCGTGCTATTCAATTTGTGGAAAGCAGTTGGGAAGCTGCACAGGCAGGCATTCTAATGACCCAGTTGATTCACGAGCAGGTCAAGGAGATCAAAGATCAGCCTGGGGGCAATCAGAATCACCATCTGGACAAACTGACGACCACCAATATCTGGCAGTGGCTCACCAAACGTCCGCAGAACATGCTGAAACTCTCCAGGCGCGTCGGAGGCCTGCCTGAGAACCTGTGTGCAATGACAACGCTTACCGGTGCCGATCGTCAGAGTCTGATGCGCCTAGAAAAGTTGAAAGACGTTGAGGCAGGATCCCGTGGGTTGAGCATTAGACCACTGTGGGAGCGGATTCCCCCGGAGGACCTGAGCTTGGACGGCATCGACTGGGTGATAATCGGAGGCGAGAGCGGGAGTCCTGATGCACGCCCATTCGACCTTACTTGGGCTCGTGAACTCCGGGATCACTGCAAGGCAAATCGTGTCGCATGTTTCATCAAACAGTTGGGACGCAACCCCGTTGACGGCGGTACGGCTATCAGACTCAAAGACAGTCACGGCGGTAACTGGATTGAATGGCCAGAGGATTTGCGTATCCGCGAGTTCCCAGCAGCATATTACGACTACAGACCCATCACAAAGAACCTCAAACCTACCAGATCGGGTAAAAAGCCGAAGCCGGATAAGACAGCCACCGGTAAAGCCATGTCCGAAGAGGAGCAGCGTCGTTTAAAGGCTCTCACTAGTGTCGTTAAAAAGTCATTAAAGGTATTGGTCGATACGGCACTTGCTTTGGCAGAAATCAAGAATGGAAAACTCTACCGGGAGAAATACAAAACTTATACAGATTATTGTCGAGAAGTTCATAGTATGTCCAAAAGTTACTCTAACAACCTTCTGAAGTCCGGGAGGACTTTGTTGGAAATGACCTCAATTGAGGCCGAATTTCCAGACTTAAAAATCCCAGTCAAGGAGTCACACCTTCGAGAACTAGCCAAGATCAAGGACCCGGTAGAGCGTTTTGAATATGCTATAGCCGGCAGTTCTTCTAAGTCCAATGATGAAAAAAGGGCTCTAATTCAACCCTCATTATTGCAACTCCCATCAAACAGAATTTCTCCAGTCTGCTTTGAAATAAGGATTACCCGAGAAGCGCGAGGTAACGGCCCTTATTTTCCGTGATTCCATGGTGCACGGACAAGCCAATGTGGCTCCTTAGGCATGCCGTAAATATTTGGTTGAGATTCTGGATGACTAGGCCAAGGTTTTACATCTAACCCGAGAGAAGGTTTAACATGAACCCTCGGGATTTCTAATGCCAACTCCAAATTCACACCGCCTTTCGCAATAGAATAGAGTTCACGGCAATCGGGGTTCATCCGAGTAAGCACCTCAACCATGATGCAGGCGGCCTTATTCTGGATACCCCTTACGTTGCTTTCCCTTAGGCCCGCCACAATTAGCACTGAATGCCAGGACTGCTCTAGGAGCTTTTCCTCTTCAATCTTTCAGTAGCCATATGCACTACGATTAACGGACTCTCAGCGTCCTTCATGACGGCTATGTTGCAAGGCTCTTGCCATGTTTATATGCAAACTCAATCGGTCGCTTTGTGCCTCGGCTGGGAGGGCTATAGATAAATACAAGAGTGGCATCTGAATCAATAACGTTTGCCTCGGTGCACTTTAGATAGTAATTTGACCCCAAGGCAAAAACTCACAACAGGATAGGAATCATTTTTTTCGGTTTCCTAGGAATCCAACTGCAAGTGTGCAAAGTGCTCCTGTTCCTATTAATCCTGAGGTTCCCGCCATTCCTAATGAGGCAATATATCCAGCCGTGCTCAATCCCGCTAACCCAATAATCAAAGCATACAATTGCCCTCTAGCGGTTTCTTTTGGGCCTAGGACCATTATATTTTTCTCGACCTCCATCCGATGGGCAGCTTGATTTTCTGTTAAGGCCATAATTCGCTCCCCGCCATTGGGTATTTGCTCCGCATACTGTCGCAGATCTTCTGGGGCGGGTAATGGGCCTGAGTGAGAAGAAATAATCGAAATGCTCCGAACAAGCTTAGTTCTTTGATCGGGTTTCATATTTCGAACCGCAGGTACGTTAGCCTCCAGTTCCGCAAGAACCTCCTCTTCATCCGCATTCAGGGTTTGTGGCAAGTGTGAAGAGTTTGAAGCTCCCCCCTGACTTCGCCGCTGCTCCTTGTTCCGTTCCCCTTTACCCATAATGCTTTCAGCCCTCTTTCAGAACTGTCCACATGTCTTGACCGACTCGGCGGAGATCTTTTGCTAAAATCTGCTTATCAGAGAGCCTTGCACTAGGAATATAGTACGTAAAATCGGTTTCAGCGTTTAGGCTTATTACTTTACCTATTCCGCGAAGAATATTCTCACTTTTCCCTGCTGAAATGTAAGAGTAAGTATCTTTTGAAATTTGTTTTGTAATGTAAGTCATAGATTTTATTGGTTGACCCCTAACGCAGTATAGCACCGTTAAGCAAGAATATACACATAAAGTACTACAAAACATAGGATTTTCTAGTGTCGAAACAATTTTTTTTAAAACCACAACATATAGGAGTAAATAGTAATACCATTATCTAATATACTATATTTAGTGCTTAAAACTCTAAACATTTATAAATTCGTTACGTTTAAATCTCTGTAAAATTAGTCCCTCCCGAGGGTGGGTTTGATGTTGTGGATTTTGCTTCAACCATCGCAACTGCTTTCGGTTCATACAGTATGAACGCTTGTGATATTTATATTTTAGGGGTTTTAGGAAACCCTATCTAATGTCAGAAGCCGACGGATAAGGATACCGTAAGAATTATTCGGCCTTGCTGCCTGATTTCACTGAGCTGGGAGCACAACCCATCACCTTATGAAAAACTCGGGAAAAGTGTAGCGGGTCCTCGTAGCCGAGTTCTTGGGCGACGGCACTGACCTGCAGGTGCCCGTCTCGTAGTAGAAACCAGGCCGCGCTCATCTTTCGTTGCAGTAAAACCTGATACGGCGACTGACTATGATACTTCTTGAACAAGCGGCAGAGGTATTCACTGCTGTACCCTGTGCGTTTGGCAAGATCGGATAACGAATACAGCGTCTGATATTCCCGGAGTAAAATGTCCATCGCGGTATCATACACCGTTCTCGAAATGGTTTTATTGCCTTTGATGGTTCCTTGGTAACGTTCCATCTGGGCCAAAAATACCTTCTCCAAGCCATCTACCACCCGGCCGGTTTGCGCATCGCTTCGCTGCCCCTCGTCAAGTATTCGATCCAGAATTCCTATCAAGAGAGCTACGGAACCCAACTGCAGTACCGCCCCGGGTCGGAGACCGCAGGCATGCCACGCAAGGGGAAACGCCTCACCTCCCCTCACAAAAAAATACTTTTGAAAAGGTTGCGTCGCCTCATTCCGGAAATTTTGTTTAATGCCGGGACCATAGGTGAAAACCGAACCATGCCGCAGGGTACGTAGCCGTTTTTTTTCTTTGAAGGTTCCGGCACCTCCGACAACAACCTCCATCGTCCAAACGGGAAAATCTTTTCGTTCAATAATGTAGTCAGAGCGACACTCCTCATACCCCGCCATTATAATGTGATCCCCCCCCTTAAATGAACGAGAAAAGTTAGCATATCTAGCTTTTTTTACTTTTGACGAGAGTTCTAATGAGAAAGGGATCATTGTTAGCTTTTTAGTTCATACTAGTTCAAGAATATCCATATTACATCAAAAATACCTCTAACGGACAAGTCTAATTTCAGGTAGAACAACCCCATGATTACAAAAAGCACTTATCCTTTTCCTTTCCCTAAAATCGGTATTCGCCCCACAATCGACGGACGTCTTGGTGGCGTGCGCGAATCCCTCGAAGAACAGACCATGGCTATGGCTGAACGGGTGGCGAAACTTTACTCCGATACCTTGCGTAATCCTGATGGTAGCCCAGTGGTTTGCGTTATCGCCGACAGTAATATCGGAGGCGTGCGAGAGGCTGCGGCCTGCGAAGATAAATTTAAACGTGAGGGTGTAGGCCTGAGTCTGACGGTTACCCCCTGCTGGTGTTATGGTTCCGAGACCATGGATATGGATCCCCACCGTCCCAAAGCGGTCTGGGGCTTTAACGGCACCGAGCGCCCTGGCGCGGTTTACCTGGCGGCTGTGCTCGCAGGCCATACCCAAAAAGGACTTCCCGCGTTTGGGATTTACGGCAAAGATGTGCAAGATGCCGGAGACGAAACCATGCCGGATGATGTGGTAGAAAAATTACTCAATTTTGCTCGGGCCGGTCTGGCTGTCGCTTTCATGCAAGGCAAAGCTTATCTATCTATGGGCGGAACCTCCATGGGGATCGCGGGATCTGTGGTCGATTCGACCTTCTGGGAGCGCACCCTCGGTATGCGAGTAGAAGCGATTGATATGACGGAATTCGTCGGCCGCATGCGTAAAGGTATTTACGATCAGGTCGAATTTGAAAAAGCATTGGCGTGGGTCAAAGAACATTGCCCTGAAGGAGACGACTACAACAGCGATGATACCAAACGTAGCCGTGAAGAGCTGGATACCGAATGGCTAGACTCCATAAAAATGGCGCTTATCGCCCGTGATTTGATGGTGGGCAATCCAGAACTGGCCAAGGCGGGTTATGGCGAGCAGGCGCAAGGGCATTATGCCATTGCTGCAGGTTTTCAGGGACAACGCCAATGGACAGACCATTTCCCTAATGGCGACTTTATGGAAGCTATCCTCAACACCTCATTCGATTGGAATGGTAAACGTTCTCCTTATATGTTGGCCACCGAAAATGATGCGCTAAATGCCGCCGGTATGTTGTTTGGTCATTTACTGACCCACAGCGCACAAATTTTTGCAGACCTGCGGACGTACTGGAGTCCCGATGCGGTGGAACGGGTGACCGATGGCTACAAACTCGACGGACACGGCGCAGATGGATTGTTACATTTGATCAACTCCGGCCCTGCCGCCCTCGACGGAACCGGCGATCAGACAGATGCCGAAGGCCTTCCCACCATGAAACCCTTTTGGGACATCAGCGATGAAGAGATGAACGCCAGTCTCGAGCACACCACTTGGCACCCCTCCATTACCGAATATTTCCCTGGCGGCGGGATGAGTACCCGTTACCGCACCAAGGGGGGAATGAAGGCAACCATGATTCGCCTGAATCTGGCTGGAGGCCTCGGTCCATGTCTGCAAATCGCGGAAGGATGGACGGTTGAGTTACCTGATAACGTCCATGATGCTCTCGACCAACGGACCAACCCGACCTGGCCGACAACTTGGTTCGCACCTCGTCTGACCGGCGCCGGCGCTTTCAGCTCAACCTACGAAGTGATGAATAAATGGGGCGCAAACCATTGTGTGATGACCGCTGGGCATGTGGGTAACCTCTACATTACGCTGGCTTCTATGTTACGTATTCCCGTATATATGCACAATGTGGAAGAATCCCGCGTCTTCCGTCCCAGCGCATGGAACTCCTTTGGTACCTCCGATCTTGAAGGAGCCGACTTTCGCGCTTGTCAGGCATACGGCCCGCTGTACAGTTGAACAACCCGTGCTTAGCTTAGGCTAAAAGGTATTTCCCCTCTCTTCTCGCCCTAACTCCTTGCTGACTCTGGCCAGCATGGGGCATGGCGATGAAATCATCTTGGCGGATGCCCACGTCCCTGGGGGAGTCACCTAGCAACGGAGTTATCACCGCAGTCCTCATGAGGGGGCTGGTTTTTTTAGGTATGGGGAAGGATGGCGATCGTGTGGAGAGGGTTCGATTCCCCCCACCCGCTCCTTATTTTAACCTCCTGATAACTCAATATTTCGGGATTTTCTTTAACCGCATGTTGTAGAGGATCCTCCGATATACCTTTTTAGGAATCGCGATCTTAAAACCGGAGGCATATTGAGATTGCAACTGTATTCATTATCGCTTTAACCTGCCTACCCCTATCTGAAAGAACCCCTTTCAATTCTCTCCATCCCCAAGGGATTTTATGGAACCTATAAATCGATATCTAGATGCCGCACTCCTCAGCTTCGGCAACGCAGAACCTAACGTGGCAATTCAATGAAGCCTGTCATCACCATCATCGGTAGTGCAAATATCGATTATATCATGCAAGTGCCGCATTTGCCGGCGAAAGGTGAAACCGTAACCAATGCGACCTTCTCTCAAGCTTTCGGAGGGAAGGGGGCCAATCAAGCCGTGGCCGCAGCTAGGGCCGGAGCTCAAGTGACCTTTGTCGGGGCCTTGGGCTGCGACGCCAGCGCGCAGGTCTATGTGCAGGCCCTAGAAGAGGATGGTTTGGATACCACCCACCTCACACTCGAAAAGGATACTCCCGGGGGTTCGGCTTTGATACTGTTTGATGCTCAAGGGGATAATTATATCTCCGTGGCTCCGGGCGCAAACTATTGCGTCACCCCAGAAAGGGTAGATGCTGTGGAAGATTTGATTGCGTCCTCCGACTGGTTGGTTTTGCAATTAGAGATTCCGTTGGAAAGCAATCAGCGGATCCTAGAGTTAGCTAAAAAACATCAAACGCCTGTGTTGTTAAATTATGCTCCGGCAAACGACCTGCGTCTCAAACCTGATGCGGCGGTACATGGATTGGTGGTAAACGAAATTGAAGCGGCGGCGTTGGCTGGAATGGATGTAGATCGGGTAGACATCGATTCTGCTGGTGAGCTAGCCTCTTCGCTCTTGAGCTCAGGCGGACATCGTTTTGTGGTGATTACCCTCGGCAAAGCGGGTGCCGTGTTTGTTGATTCGGATGGTGTTCAAAGCAACAAAGCCTTTGAAATGACTGCCGTGGATACTACGGCGGCAGGAGATACTTTTTGTGGAGCGCTGGCTTTATCCTTAGGGGAAGGACATGATCTATCCACCGCGGTTCGTTTTGCTACCGGAGCTTCCGCCTTGTCGGTGACGAAAGTAGGCGCACAATCTTCTATTCCCTCACGGACAGAGATTGATACCTTTTTAACATCCCACTGACTATTCGTCGACTCGCGGCTAGTCGTAGGAGCACCTGCTCAACTTCACCAGGCTTCGATCACCAGTGTATCCGGGGAATGATGTCTGTCGGGAGTGGGTTGGCCGGGAGGGGCGTTTTTTTTAAATAGAGGCTACGAGCTTCACTCGGTGGAATGTTGTAGGTTTGCCGGAAGCATCGACTGAAATAGAGTGGGTTTTCAAATCCGCATCTGTTTGCTATTTCTTGAATGGACAATGAAGATCTGCCCAGAAGCGACATGGCTTTTTGTAGCTTCATAAGTCGAAAGGTTTTGAGGGGCGGCTGGCCTATATGCTCTTGGAAAAGTCGACAGAGATGTTTGTCGCTTACATGTGCGCTCCGCGAAAGCTCTTCTAGGCTAAGTAGATATTTTGGATCGGTTTCTAGGAGTTCCCGCATTCTGTTGAGTGCGCGGTAGACGGCGGGTGGAAAGGTTTCACTGGGTAAAGACGGCGAGGATGGAGGGCGTAGGTGAAGTGTGATGAGACTTTCGATCAAACGGGTCGTGTCCAAGTCTGGCGCGGTGTTCGGCCATTGTGGATGTGCAGAGACCCTCTCGTTTAGATGTCTGAAAAGATGTGGAACCAGAGGATCCGGTTTCTGATCTATGATAGGCCAGCTCGAGGGTTCCGGCCAATCGGCGGGAATTCTTTCCATATCAAAGTGAAGATAGGCATGTCGAGTGGTTGTTTTAGTGTCCCAGGTATAATGCTCATGAAAGCCAGGGCGGGCTAGAAGTAGGCTGCCTCTTTTAGCCAAATGAGACTCCCCATTTAAAACATAACGGATATTACCCTCTAAAACGAGCACCAGCTCGTAGTCGTTTAGAGTACGTGGTGGGAGAGATTGTCCGGCTCGGTACTGGACGATTCCTCCGTAGATGTAGGATAGTTTAAGGTGATTATCGGACATATGTTCTGGTTCAGTATAGGATATTTAGACGATATCACCCATAAAATGAGACTTTTGTTCATATATTAGATACGGGAAGGTATGGATATTCCTATGGCCAATCGGATAAGATACTCGTAATAGGCAACCTAACTTTTGGAGACAACATATGAGCCCCTTAGCCCAAGCGAAAGCAAATGATGTAATGTATGATGAACTACTCGACTACAGTTTAGTGGGTGCAAATGCGGAGCTTGCCGTTGAGCGAGGATTAGCAGACGCAGATTGGTATCAATCTCCAGTACCCCGCGAGCAGATGAGAGCCTTGCTTGAGCGTAAGGACGGACCAGCGATCCGTGATACTTTGATCTGGTTCGGCTTAATGGCTTTGTTTGGATCTCTTGGAGTCGTCTGGGCTCTCCAAGGTAGTCTTTTGGCCATACCCGCTTTTCTTTTGTATGGCGTCCTTTACGGTAGTTCTTCGGATTCCCGTTGGCACGAATCCAGTCATGGAACCGCTTTTAAAACCGATGGATTGAATAATGTTCTGTATGAGATTTCTTCTTTTATGGTGATGCGTGAATCGACCGTTTGGCGCTGGAGCCATACTCGGCATCATAGTGATACGATCATCGTAGGCCGCGATCCGGAAATCGCGATTCCTCGCCCTCCAGACCTGAAGGCCGCTCTGATTAGTTTTACAGGATGGCCTTCCCTGAAATCCTACTTTACGAAAGTGATACTGCATGCGCAGGGGAAAATGAATCCGGAGGAAGAAACATATATTCCCGACTCCGACTACGCAAAAATCTTTTTCAAGGCACGAATTTACTTATCGATTTATGCGGTTGTCATCAGCTTATGTTTTGTGTTCGGAAATATTCTACCTTTATTACTGGTTGGGCTACCTAACCTCTATGGTGCTTGGTTAATGCCGGTTTATGGAAATACTCAACACGCGGGTTTGGCGGAAAATGTACTGGACCACCGAATGAATTGTCGCACGGTGTATATGAACGTGGTGAATCGATATCTCTATTGGAATATGAACTATCATGTGGAGCATCATATGTTTCCCTTGGTTCCTTATCATAATCTACCCAAATTGCATGAGTTGGTGAAGGATGACATGCCAACTCCGTATCCAAATTTACTCACCGCATGGAAAGAAATGATTCCTGCCGTGCGTAGGCAGGTGAAAGATCCTGGATATTTCGTTCAACGCAAATTACCTACCCCGACAGTTCCCGCAGGCGCAAATGTGGCCGCGAAATTAGTCGAGTCTAAAGGAGCCGCTGACGCCGAAGGTTGGATCGAATTAGGCCCGACATCGCTTTTGGAAAAAGAAGATGTATTGCGCTTCGATCATGCCGAAAAAACCTACGCAGTTTACCGCGGAGCGGATGAAAATATCTACGCAACCGACGGAATTTGTACCCACGGCAATACGCATTTGGCAACTGGGCTGGTTATCGGGTGCCAAATCGAATGTCCTAAGCACAATGGCCGATTTGACGTTAGGGATGGTTCTCCTCAGCGATCTCCGGTGTGTGTCGCACTGAAAACCTACCCTATCAAAATCGAAAACGATCAGATATTTTTGAATGTAGAGAAAGCGGGTGGGGAAGGGGCCTCGGTAGAAGACAAAACCTATCGCTTCAAGGTTAAACAAAACCATAACGTCGCAACCTATATCAAAGAGCTCGTCCTAGAGCCGCTTGCGGATTCGCCCGCTCTCGATTATAAAGCGGGTCAATATCTGCAAATGAATATCCCTGCCTACGGAGAGATTGGCTTCAACCAGTTAGAGATTAAAGAACCCTTTGCTTCGGTTTGGAGAGCCAATCATGTCTATGACTACAAAGCGGAGAACCACAGTGAGGTTCGACGTAATTTTTCACTAGCTAGTCGCCCGGGTGAAGACGGAACCTTGAAATTTAATATCCGAGTATCCACTCCGCCTCGCGGACAGGATTGCAATGCTGGAATTGGATCGACCTACATGTGGAGCCTGAAACCCGGTGACGAAATTAGCGCTGTAGGACCCTTTGGCGACTTTGCGATTAAAGAGACGGATAACGAAATGGTGTATTTAGGTGGAGGAGCTGGAATGGCTCCCCTTCGATCTCACGTATCCAACCTATTCGAAAATCTCAAAACCGGTAGAAAGGTGAGTTATTGGTATGGCGCCCGCTCAAAACAGGAAATTTTCTATCAGGACTATTTCGAAAAATTGGCGGCTGATCATGAAAACTTTGATTTTCATATCGCACTTTCGGAACCACTGGAGAGCGATGCCTGGGCGTCACACACCGGATATATTCACGAGGTGTTATGGAATGACTATCTAAAGGAGCATGCCAATCCGGAAGCCATTGAGTATTATCTCTGTGGACCTCAACCTATGATTCAAGCAGCCCGTACCCTTTTGAAAGAGCAAAATGTTCCGTTAGAGAATGTTTCCTTCGATGAGTTTTAGACTCGTTCCCACGCGGTATGCCTTCTACGGTTCCATCAACTGTGGTTTGCAGACAGACGTCTTTACCCCTTATTTCTTATAGGGGCGTGGATTCTACACCTCTTCAAGTTCTAGTTGATGATGCCTGACGATTTCGCCGGTCACCAAGTAAATGATGTCCTCTGCTATATTGCAGGCGTGATCTGCGATGCGCTCAAGGTCTTTGGACGACATGTAAATATCTAGAAAGGCACCTACATCTTCAGGATGGGATTGGGTTTGCTTCTTAAACCACTCGTAGACGTCGATATACAAGGCATCTACCAGCTTATCTCGATGTAGGATGCGTTGGCAGGCATTCACATCACGCGCGACCAATGCATCTAAACTTTGATGTAGCATCTCTCGAGTGAGTTGGGAAAGATCATAAATTTCTTGTGGAATCGTAATTTGATTTTTACGAAGGAGGCCCGAGGAATGGCGCGCTAAACTGGAAGACAAATCCCCAATACGCTCCAGGTCCCCATTAATTTTTAGTACCGCAACAATGTATCGTAGATCGGTCGCAACCGGTTGATGAAGAGCCAGAATTTTTAAACACTCTTCCTCCACTCGGACTTCAAGCGAATCGACCAACGAATCCTCGTCTTGGATTTCAACCGCCCGGCTGAAATCTCGTTTCTGTAACGATTGAATGCCTTGACGCAAATTCTCTTCCACCTGCCCACCTAATTGCAGGATGAGCTTGTTTAGAATCGTTATTTCTCTGTGTAGATGAATGAGGGGCATAGGATCTTAAATACTGCTCGGTTTCTTCATATTTGCAAATACCCTTTGGTTAGGAAACGATGTGGCCTTCTACGCCAAGCTCCTCTAAAACCTTTAAGGTCGAGCTTCCGACGGCTAGCCATTCTCGTTTCGCTGTACGTTCATCGGGGAAACGTTCGAAGTAGGCGCGCACCGTACTTCCGGCTGTAAACAGCACCCGGTTGAAGAAGGGGTGGGGGAGGCTTTCCGGTTTAGTGGGTTGATTCAGATAGGTGATGACGGCTTCCAGTTCTACACCTGTTCCTTCAAATGCTTTTTGCCTCTCTTCAATCGGAGATTCGTTTGAGGTCAAATATCCGTAGAGTCCAGGCCTTACGTTTTCTTGTTTCGCGAGGGAGGAAGCACCGCCAAATCCTTTTGCCACCACATCTGCTCGTAGGCCAAGCTCTTTCAGTGCAGCCGCGGTTAAGGGACCTACGGCTAAGAGTTGTTTGTCTGCCAAGGCTCGCACATCGCTGAAGCTGATCAACGCTTCTATGAACCAATTTACAGATGCGGTGGACGGAAAAATAATCCCCTGCCAAGCATCCAGACGCTCTTTGAGAAGAGAGGCTCTCTGCTCAAGATCAACCGCTTGGAGCTGAATCATGGGAAAATGAAGCAAAGGACCATGTTTAAGAAATTTTTCTGGGCTGGTACCGGTAAACAAGGTGTAGGGTTGAGGGTGACACTTAGGGCCTATCAGTAAAACCGCTGGAGATTCGAGAGCTTCCTCATGAATGTTCTGCAAGGTGCTGTAAAGTAATCGTTCGCTTGGTTCCCCAAGTTTACTACCGGAAGTTATGCTTGTCTCCAGAGGCCAGCCCGCATCCACGAGTCGGGCTTGAATCGCTTTAATGTCCCGAACCCCCATGTAAATTGCCAAATTCCCGTGATCGGGACTAAGTGCTACAAGTTCGTGATCGGATAATCCTTTGTGACCGCTTAAAAACGTAATGCTACGACCGTTTTCCCGATGGGTCAGACTACACTGTCCACGGGCTGCAGTAAGTTGAGCTGCGGATACCGCGGGTACCACTTCCGTCCGTAGATTCCAGGACTTGCAGTAGTCCAAGGTCTCTCCCAAGTGACCCAATACCCCGGGCTCTCCTCCATGAAGACGAACCACTAATTTTCCGGATTCCGCCTCATGGAGAATTCGTCTGTGGATATGGGGTTGAGTCGTAGAATGTGAATGTCCTTTTTTACCGACATATTCCGCACGGTCACCCAAGGATTCTAAAATTTCTTGCGGGATTAGGCGGTCGTGTAAAACCAAGTCTGCTGCTTTAAGTAGCGATTTGGCTAAGGCACCTAGTAGGCGATGATCTGCAGGACATCCGACCAAAGCTACCAAGCCAGCTTGTTTACGAATATCAATTTTCCCGAGTGCGGAGATAAGGTCAGGTCGGTCCTTTGCAACCGTGATTGCTAATCTTCCCTGCAAGGGAGTGGTTTCATAGTCCAGCCATTCGGAGATGCGGTCTTCTAATCCCAACCGCTCCAGGGCACAGGCGGCAATGATGACCGCGTCATATCCTTCTCCCAGCTGGGCTAAACGTTGACCGATGTCCCCCCGAATCGATTTAAAGGTGGTTTTGGGATACAGCTTTCTCATGGCCGCCTCGCGGACCGGACTGCTGGTTCCTATCACACCACCCTCCGTGAGCGTAACCCCCTTTCGAATAACCAATGCATCCCGGGTTTCTTTGGCCGGAAGCATGGCTGCAATGACCATCCCATCCGCGAGCGGGACCGGGAGATCTTTTGCGCTATGAATAACGATATCGACTTCACCTGCTAGTTGAGCGCGATCTAGTTCGCGGCTAAAAAAATCCGTTGGGATTGTTTTATCGGTTAGCGGCGTTTCGAGATCTTGGTCTCCGATGGTTTCCATCGCGTCCACCACAAAGTCTGCGTCTGGTAGCGCTTGAACTAAATGAGGAAGAGCCTCATCCACTTGCAACCGAGCCAGTTGACTGGCGCGAGAAAGAATTCGGATGGAGGTAGGAGGGGTCACAATCTAAATGGCGTAATCTATAAAATCGGGAACAGGTTGTGCTTTTTCAGGAGAGCGAAGCATCCCGGCGGCAACCGTATCATTACTGGCTTCATCAATGATCACAAAACCACCTATGTAACGATTTTTCTTATACGCATCATATACCAACGATTTCATGGATTTAAATTTGACTCGTCCGATATCATTTAAGGTTAAATCTGTCGCATCGTCCATTTCTTCAAGCGTATGTACATCGATTTTATTTAGTATTTCTTTGAAGACTACTTTTGTAGTTCGTGACCCGTGTTTAATAAGATATTTTTTACCTAATTGTAAGCCTTGTTCATGCATCCAGCAAAGATGGGCATCATGGTCTTGAGTCGTATAGGGTAAATTGTCCAAAGAGGTGAGGGTATCCCCACGACTGATATCGATATTATTTTCCAGTTCGATGGAAACAGATTGAGGGCAGAAGGCTTCCTCTGCAGGCCCTTCGTGGGTAAGAATCGATTTCACCTTGCTACGGGCACCGTTTGGCAACACGCCAACATCATCACCCACTTTGATGGTTCCACCGATAATCTGACCGGAGAATCCGCGGTAATCATGATGCTCCTCCGTTTGAGGCCGGATGACATATTGCACCGGCATACGAAAATCTTTCAGATCCCAGTCACTTGCAATGTAGACATCTTCCAGATGGCTCAAGAGGGTGGGGCCATTATACCAGGGCATATGTTCCGATACCGTTACCACGTTATCGCCTTTCAACGCACTGATAGGAATAAAGCTGATATCCCGGATGCCTAAGCGGGGAATGAATTCATAAAAGGCTTCACGAATTTCACGAAATTTCTCTTCGCTGTATTCCACTAAATCCATTTTATTGATACAGACCGTCATATGCGGAATACCCAAAAGGCTGCTGATGTAGGCATGGCGTTTGGATTGTTCTACTACGCCATGTCGGGCATCGATCAAAACCAATGCCATATTTGCCGTAGACGCACCGGTTACCATGTTCCGAGTGTATTGAACGTGTCCGGGAGTGTCAGCAATAATGAACTTACGACGAGGCGTTGCGAAGTAGCGGTAAGCTACATCAATGGTAATCCCTTGTTCGCGTTCGGAGCGTAAACCGTCCGTAAGGTTAGCGAGATTTACTTCGCTACCGCCCGCAAGGTCTGCAGAACGTTCGAGGGATTCCCATTGGTCTTCAAAGATAGATTTGGAATCATGAAGCAGGCGGCCGATGAGGGTACTTTTACCGTCATCGACGGAGCCGGCGGTGGTGAAACGCATGAGTTGAGTATTGTCTGACATGATAGGAGTTAGGAGATGGGAGTTAGGAGATTGGAGATTGGAGATTGGAGTTAGGAGATTGAGATCGGGAAGAATGATTCAGAGCCTTAGCCCCAACTTCAATCTTCCAACTTCCATCTCCCATTTCTAGGGAGGCTACGCTGATCTAGAAATAGCCTTCACGTTTACGGTCTTCCATGGAGCTTTCGGAAACTTTGTCATCGGCGCGTCCGCCTCGTTCGGTGACTCGTGCAGAGGCGACTTCAGCTAGGATATCTTCGATTTCTATGGCATCGGATTCAATACACCCTGTGCTCATAATATCCCCAATCGTTCGCACACGGACTTTAAGCGTTTTCACTTCCTCACCTTCCCTAGGTGGAAGCATACTGTTCACCGGCAGCCATTGACCTCTTCGGCGAACCACTTCGCGATCATGTGCAAAGTAGATGTGTGGAAGATCTAGCTTCTCTCTACCAATGTATTCCCATACATCGGCTTCTGTCCAGTTGGAGATGGGGAAGATTCGCATATTTTGCCCCGGCTGAACGCGGCCATTGTAAATGTTCCAGAGTTCTGGGCGTTGCTTTTTGGGTTCCCACTGACCGAACTCATCACGGAAAGAAAAGAAGCGTTCTTTCGCACGTGCTTTTTCTTCATCTCTGCGAGCCCCGCCGAGAGCCGCATCGAACTGAAATTCTTCAATGGCAGCTAAGAGGGTAGGGATCTGCAAACGGTTTCGGCTCAATTCACCGGGTACCTGGGTAGCAATCCCTTTTGCCAAAGCGTCCTCTACGGTACGAATGATAAGCTTTGCTCCAAGTTCCTTAGCTCTGCGGTCGCGGAACTCATTGAGTTCCGGAAAATTGTGACCCGTATCTACGTTCAGGAGAGGAAAAGGGATCTTGCCCGGCCGAAAAGCTTTTTCAGCTAGACGCAACATGACAATGGAGTCTTTACCTCCGCTGAACATAAGGCAGGGACGCTCAAATTCGGCGGCGACCTCACGCATCACGTGGATGGCTTCGGTTTCAAGTAATTCTAAATGGGATAGTTTATATTGGCTCATAATAGCTAAGGGAGCTTAAAGTTTTGAGGAATCAAGGTGCAGGCCGCATTCACGGCTTTCAAGAACCTTGGTTGGGTCATAATACGTGGTTTCATTGGGTAAATCATGCTCGTCGATGTACGACTGCATTTGCTCATCGGTCCACGAAATAACTGGACTCACTTTGATAACGCCGTCAGGGGTTTCCGCAACAATTGGCATGGTCTCGCGATTAGGATTCTGAACGCGGCGAAGGGCGGTTAGCCACACGGTTGGATTTAATTCATCCATTCCGCGACGGAAAGGTTCCAGTTTCACTTCTTCAGTGAATTTATCATGCAGTTCCTGATTATCAAGGCTGGGGATGCCTCCCAGAATCGTATCGCGATGAGCCGAAGTGCGGGCTGGAATATACAGGTGAACATTCAACTTTAGTTTAGCGATGGTTTCCTCCGCACAACGGTAGGTTGCGGGCGTATTGTATCCATGGTCGACCCACAATACTGAGATATCGGGGATTTGTTGAACCGCCATATGCAGAAGCACCGCTTCAAAGGGGCGGAAATTTGTGGAAATAAGGATACGTCCTCCGGAAATTTCATTTCCCCACTCAAGAATATCTGCAGGAGACGCATCCTCAAGGGCTGCATTGGCTTCGTTTAAATCGATCGATGTATTCATAGGAATAAGCTAGGGTTAAATAGAGTAGTTGTGGGTCCCGCCACCGCGCAATTTATCTTCTTCGGCGATCAGGGTCTGAAAATCTTTTTGGTCTAGTACGTCACGTAAGGCTTTATCCGCTTCGCTCCAGACTTGAAGGAAAACATCTTGGTTGTTCACACTTGAATGCGGAAACCAGGGCCCCTCAACCGCTCGAACGACCTGTCCAATCGTTAGTTCGTGAGGAGGCAGGGTAAGACGATAACCTCCGTCTTTGCCGCGTACGGAGTCTGTAAGCCCATTTTGTTTGAGATCCCGTAAAATAGCCTCTAAAAAACGTGGAGGAATGTCCTCCGCCTCCGCAATATGATGGATCGTCATGGGCGTGCTACTGCTGTTCCTAGCTAAGGCTAGAACCGCTTTTAACGCATAGGTGCACTTCTTAGACATCATAGTGCAGTATCCCTATTGATTTAGTAGGGTTTGTCAAGAAGCCTAGAAAAATAATTATCCGAAGGGGATGTACGTATCACATACTAACAGGGTCAGCCTTCTTTCTAAAGCTACGTATAAAGTCTTCTGCCTCAGTTTCGGTTCGTGAAACCTTGAAATACTTCGTTCTCGATCCACCCCACATTTGGTACATTCTGGCAAAGCCAAAAATCAATTTATCGGGTGCGATCACTGCCCTCGGGCAAGCCTCAGGCCAGTCACTCGCATCCGCCAACTGTCGGATTTTCTGGGAAGTCACCGTTTCAAGGCTTTCAATATCCTCCAAGTGTACAATCTGTGCCCAGGAAACATCGATAGTTCCGTCTTCAAATTGGGATCGTAGTTCGAGCAAATGGTTCATCAGCTCCTGCAAGGTCAGATGGCCCCGCGCTCGGGAAATAATTAATTTCTTTGACTCATCTAAAGTGAAATCGGCAGGCATAACCCTATTTCGTTTAGTCTACGATAAAAGTCCAGTTTAAAGTCGTATGCAGGAGAAGCAAAATAATCGCCACCAGTCCTTACTCCAGGCTTTTCCCGTTAGTACACTACCCGGACCTCAAGCGTTCCTAGGGCTCTCTGGAGGTTGCGGTTATTGGCTGAGTTGCAGACGAAAAAAGGCTTTGTCCGAAACGGAAGAAGAAGGCATGCGCACCCGAATCTGTCTGGCATCATCGACCGGTCCCAGATCGGACTCGGTAACCGTTGTTCCGTCAATGATGACCTCAACCCAGCCTAGTATAAGCAAATCGGATGCTTTCTGGATGACATAGGTCAGCTCGGTTGCGTTCGGGTTTCGGTGGTAAGTAAAATCGATAAACCCAGAGGGTTGTTCCAAGCCCGGAAGTGCCTCGACGGGTGCCTCTTCTAGAGGGTTGAAGGCGAGTCCATAGGCTAGCAAATTTGTGAGACCATCTTCATTGGCATCCCCTTGTGGCGAGGAATCCGTCTCACCAAACTCAAAGCCAGATGCCCACTCGCTGTATGGGCTGAGGGCAGAGGCGAACACCCACTCACTTGCTGAATCGTTTTCGGCTTGAAGACGGTAGTAGCCATCGCCCTCAGGAGCGGCCGTATCCCTGTAGCTTTCGCTATTCGCCGCTAGCGTACTCAACCCCATCCACGGCCCATCTTCGGAAAGGGATCGCTCCAAAACGTAGGAGGATTCTACGTCGGAGCCATCGATCCATTGAAGATCGATGGTCGTGTCATCTATGCGGGTCGCTAAAAATCCCGATGGAGCAAGCGGCTGATAGGGCAAGGAGTTTGTCGTTAAGAAGTTTGAGATAGAAGAGGATTGATCACCTACCGGACTAAATCCGGTCGCGGGCACAGAATTAATGTACCAGGAAATTCCAATCAGTCGCAGAGCTCCGTTTCCCTGATCGTAAAATACTGGAGCTCCCGAATCGCCTCCTTCAGCTATGGTTTCGTAACTGACAAAATTGGAATGCCCGCTTTCATTTTGAGTAGTTTCTATAGCGGGACCTTGCGCATTAATATCCGGCGTGGACTCATTTTGACTGGTTTGGTCCAATAGATTACGACCAACGGCCACATCAAACGGGGTTGAGTAGGTTCCCTGTGATCGACCGAAATGATAAAGATTGTCTTCAAAGTATTGATATGAAATCGAAAAACGTCGCACATTCTGGGTGGCCCTTGCATAAAAGGCATATCCCTCAGGGACCGGTTCCTCTAAAACAGTTAAAAAGAGATCTGTATCGCCCACCTTCTCTCGAACAGGGCTCACCGTGCGGGTAACAGACTCCCCATTAGGATCATTGGTTTTATAAAACGTAATGGTTTGCCCCACCTGGGGTGCAAAATGATTTGCCGTGATAAAGATATTGGGCGAAAGAAGGGTGGCCCAGCGTCCATCCGAACTGATGGCCACCCCGGAAAGGTCAAAGCTATTCGCGATGAAGTCGGCTTGGTTGGCAAATCGATCATTCGTAGCCACAGTATACCCCGAAATGATCAGAGCCATTGAGCTTTGAGAGTAAAGAGTACCTAGAAGGAAGAGAAGTGAGGATAGCCTTCGCATGACAACTTTATTATCCGATTGAAGCCCAAAACACGCAACTGAAAAGGGGTAGTTTAATTTGATAAGGATTTTCCGTACTCTTGATGGCTACGGGTATGAGCGGTCCTGAGCCGGTGAATGCAATATCCTATACAAAGGAGTGCAATAACGGCCGCCACGGATCCTTTTAGGAGCATGGACTCTACGATCTCGATTTTCGGGGGATCCAATTTTCCTGCTTTTATGATAGCCCAAAAGCAAAAACCGGAAAAGGCGAGAGCTGACAGACCGAAAACCCCAACGACGCATCCGATGGGCGTGGGGGTATCGATTGTTTCATAACTCATGACGTCATCCTTGAAGATTCCGATGTTCGGAAAGGCTCTACACTTTTTTTCCGAAACTCGGAAAGAGGCGTTTAGTGCCGGGAGACAATCTTCGGGCTATCGAGGAGGTTTCCATCTTTTGGCATATTTTTTTCTGCGTCTAGGATTCTGCACAGTTTACAATCGGGGGCGACTTTTGCGTCGGAAAGGGGTTTTGAGGCGAGATCTTCGATGCTCCATTTACGAAGAATGTCTTTTACACCTTCCTGAAACTCGACCATCGCCTGATGGAACCCACAGGTACGATTAATCATGGCAGGGTTCGGGAACTCACGGCAATGGTTTCCAATGATCGCTCCTTCGCAGGCCTCTACCACTTCCAGTAAGGTGATTTTATTCGGTTCACGGGCCAAAGAAAATCCTCCGCTTGCGCCACGGTGGGACTCCAACAAATCTGCTTTGGCTAGGGTGCGGAGGATTTTAGAAGTGTAACTCTCGGAAGATCCTAGGGTCATAGAAATAGGTTGCGGCGTAATTAGGGTGCCCTTGGGCATTCTGGACAATAAAACCAGGCACTGAATCGCAATTTCTGTGGTTTTGGTAAGTAGCATAATTAGCTTCCGATATATGTTAAATTAGTGGCAACAGCTTTCTCCGGCGGACAGGTCGGAACGGATAAAAGAATCATTAAGTGAAAGGCCTCTAACTATCAATAGTACAGCCACCATAAAAGTTACAGTAGGAGTTACTCGGTGTAAAACGTTGGAACTTCGGGGTGCGCAAGCTAAGCCCTCCGAGCGCAAGCGCAGCTCCTATGGTGGTTAGACCTATCATCAGATAAATAGATCCTCTTGATGAAAATAATCGAGCCCCTCATTCTGCCAAGTGATCTTCGAACATGTTGGTCACATTCCCTTTTGGCATAACTTGGAACCAAGTTCCACGGACACCTAACAGATCCATGCTCACGCTATCGCGAGTAAGTAAAAGGCCACGAAGTAGTAAAAATAAGGCAGACAACAAAATTCTATAAGCCTTTAAATGTGGCGTGAATTTCCATTTTTGTTGTGCCTTCGATTTGGTCTACGGAGGAGAAGGTAACGTCGCGCTCAATTCGATTGCCGTAGCGGAAGATGTCTACTTGGTTTATAATGAGGTTTTTTTTCGGTGAGTTCCGATCCCTTTTTTGGGAATGAGATTGTTTCGTCGTCGTGCAATATGCGTAACACTGGAGTCACCGAGTTATAAGCTAAAAGCAGAAAGTTAGAAAGCTATGGTAAGTCTAGCCTCTAGGAGTATCACAAGTGCACTCACATCGATTTATCCCTAGCATAACTAAGGCGCTGAACATGAAAATTGAGACAAGGTGAATCATCACAGGACGGTATAGCTACAACAGAGGAAACGGGATATCCGATATGGTAATTCACCCACATTGGTCAAGCTATTGAATGATTACAGGGGACGTGTTTTTAAAAGAGGCTCACGCAAAACCGCGGTAGATATGATCGAGATTGGACCTCCGTAGTTGACCCATCCTGATTTTGTGGAGTGCTACGTGAACCATTGGCTTCTCACGGATCTACCGGATATGTTTACGTGGTACAGCCCAACGGAAGCGGAAGGCTATTCGGATTTCCCGGCATATACCGGAAGGTAAGCTTAAGTTTTTGGCTTAAGCTTGTACTCTCTCCGGTCATAACACAGACTGGAGGGATGAAGAATTCCAAACCCAAATCGGCTTCCCGACAGATACCTCTTTGGGTCCTGATAGAACCTTTAAAAAAACCTCTAAAAAATCAGTGGCGGTTGGCGGCCCTGACCATTTTGGCGGGGTGGGGAAAATTTATTTTGCCCATGGGGGTACCGCTTATCACTGGTCACTTGATTGATGATGTGCTGATGCAACCTGCCAATACGGAAACCCGTATGGACCTCCTTCGCTTAGGGGCCGTCTCAGTCGTACTTCTGTTTTTTCTGGCCATTGCCGCGTATTACCGATCCGCGTTGGCGCAGGAATTGGCGAGTAATCTCCAGCATAATTTACGAAGGCGGATGTTTCATCACATCCAGCGATTAAGCATGCGTTTCTTCAACCGACACCATGCTGGGAGCTTGGGATCCCGTGTAAGTTCCGATATCACCTATGCGGGTGTGGTGGTGGATAAGGGTTTGATTCAGCTTTCTTTGGATGGGCTCAGTCTGCTTACGCTGGGAGGGGTCATGCTCTTCATTAATCCTTGGTTGGCCACGCTTTGTTTTATTTTTCTCAGTGGGAATGCTTGGGTGGTACGCCATTACAGTCCAGGGATTAGGGACGGTCGAAAAAGTATTCAGGAACAGCAGTCCTCCGTCACGGGCCGGGCCGCGGAATATTTTTCGGCTATCACGGTGGTGAAAGCCTTTGCGGGTGAACAGCAAAGCGGACGCGCGTTCAGCGCATCATCCGAACAGGTTCGTGACTTGCAGGTTGCTAATTCAAAATTACAGGGCTCTTTTCAAAGTCTGAGTAACACCTTGGTGATCGCCTGTCAGATTGCAGTGGCTCTGGTAGGCAGCTGGATGATTTTATATCATCCGAGTTCCCTCAGTCGTGGGGACTTAGTTGGTTTCCTCTTGTTTGTGGGACTGATCAATGGGTCGGTGCAGCGCTTGACAGATTCTCTAATTCAAATCCAAGACGGTTTCGCCGCGCTGGAAAGGATTCATGATATTTTGGATATTGATCCTTCGCCAGCTGATAAGATCGATGCGCTTACCCCCACGTTAACCGGAAATTTACGCTTTGAGGATGTGAAGTTCGGTTATCAAAAAAAGCAGGTCTTGTTTGATCTGAGTTTTGAGCTGGAGGCCGGAAAAACCTACGCCCTTGTTGGCCCGTCCGGGAGCGGGAAAAGCACCCTGACCCAATTAATGTTGCGCTTTTACGATCCATGGGAAGGTCAAATTCTTTTAGATCAGTATCCCCTCACGGATATTTCTCAGAGTCACTACCGTCACCACGTCGCTGTGGTCTTGCAGGACCCGATTATTTTTTCCACTTCGGTGCGGGAAAATATAGGCTTTGCCGTGGACAATGCCACGGATGAGGCCATTGAAAAGGCGGCCAAAGCCGCTCAGGCCCACGAATTTATTATGGAAATGTCAAAGGGGTATGACAGTCCTTTGGGAGAACGTGGCGTTGCACTTTCTGGTGGCCAACGTCAACGTATCGCGATTGCTAGAGCACTGATGCGTGATCCGCGGATACTGATTCTCGATGAAGCCACCTCTGCATTAGATTCCGTGACTGAACGAAACATTCAGGAGGTGGTGGATGAATTACGTGGTACCAGGACAGTAGTCATTATCGCTCACCGTTTATCAACCGTTCGAAATGTGGACGAAATTCTGGTGATGGAAAAGGGGCGATTGACAGAGCGGGGGGATTATCAAACCTTGAAAGCCCAAGACGGATTATTTGCCGAGTTATTGGAGCAGCAGAAGATGGAAAGGGATGAAGAGGGAGGCTGAGGTTTGGTCCTTACAATCGTAACCTGCCTGGCTGATTGACTCAAGTACCCCCAATAGGATGATTTCTCTGAAAATAGTGGAGAAGAATTTGCCACAAAAAGGCACAAAAAAATACCCCCCTATAACCCCGCTATGAAACTTTTTTGAAAAGTTTATTTATCAACCCATATAGCTGAGCCTTTTTATTGGAGTGGATTTTTGCAGAACGGGGTTATAGGGGCGGTATTCTTTGTGCCTTTTGGTGCGTCAGGCGAAGTCTGACTTTTCTAATAAAATGTAAGGAGTTTATCATGACAACTTAGTATCCATCATGTAGCCGATCTGGCGGTGAAAGGAGTAATCCCCAAGCCGAAGCCCGTAAAGGCAAACACGCGAGCCGCAACAACAGTGAACTCGATTCGGCCTCGTTACACTAAAATAGGAGTGGCCAAGCTTCCAGAAAGGCTGAAGCCTGAAACTTTCGGTGAAGAGATACTGAACTGCAACCGGAAGGCTCCTCGGGGTGATTGGAGGTGGCGCGTGCGGAAATAAAAGTCAGGAACCTGAGAGATCCCGACACACACGGGTGTGCCGGGAAGTCGGAGGGTCTCATAGTAGCAATGAAGGACTTAACTCGTCTGGAGCGAAGGGGACCTACTGTAAATATGCAACCATCAATGCTGATCTCATCCGTCTGGCCCATGGTCGATTGCGAAATCCATATGAGCCAGCAGTAATGTGCGCAGAACGAGTCTCTGACTCGGGAAGTTTACAGGAGAGCCGGATGCGGGAAAACCGCACGTTCGGTTCGACGAGGGGGAGGGAAGGAGGGCGTAACAGCCACCTGTTCCTCTCTACTCTACTGGTTAAAAAAATCTTCCCCCGACACCCACCCAGAACGGGGTTAGGGGGCGGAGTTCCTTTTGCGTCTTTTGTGGTTAAAAAATACTCTACGCCTGAGCTCAACCATGAGTTTTAGGACAGAAATTTCCTCCAAGACGAAGAAACACCTTGATGAATCACTTAAAACCATAAAAATGATTTCTCTTAAGGAAGAGAGCATGACCGAAAATCAATTGTCATTTTTCATGGATGGAGTGACCAGGCGTCGTCGTTTGACCGTCTGGTTGGCATCCTGCGAGATCGAAACATCCCCACCGGGGATTTACTACGGGATTGGATAACCCAATACAAAATCCATCCCACTAACCGCTCCCTGTATCTGGATTTCTCCCTACTCGAAAAGCGCACGGCCAAACTCGGCTTCACCAAACTCACCATCCGCATCCACGCCGAACCTCGGATCGACGAACTGGACCCCAAAGAAGACGAGTGGAGCTACGAAAAGAAACTCAAAGAAAGAAGGCTAGGCTACAGCGGTCAACGGGAACTGACCTTAACCCAGGAAGAAGTGCTCACAGAATTTATCCCCAACCAAATCCTGCTGATGGAGGTTGTGCTCAAACGAGAAATCGCACATATTGTTTTGGTGAGGAATTGAGAAAGTGAATTTTAAAAATGAATATCAAAAACACCAAATATTGCGGCTGACCCCATCTCTACTTTTACCCATCGAAAGAGAGTTCGACCCTTTGCAGAGTGTTTGATGTGTGTCGAATGAATCCGTCGATTTGTAGCGTCATCCCTTTCGCTTGGTTGTATTTCGTACCGGTTTTATCCCAGATGACAGTTAGCATTTTTCCTTGGTAAGGCACGTTTTCCAGACAGAACCAGTCCCATGCATCGGGGGGAAGAAGAGGATGTATCACCAAGGTTTCGTTTTCAGGACGGATGCCGATGAGGCCGTTGATGATCAGATCGCAAAAGGTGGAATGGTTGTAGTCTTTCCCTTGTTCATGAATCTGATTGGGGAATATTTTATTGCGCTCCCGGCTGATCCAATTTCCATGTTGGGGATCAAGGTTTTCATCAATCCAAGGTTGACCCGTTTTGAAAGGGGAGGGCGGTTCAGCGACAGACTCGCTTTCCCTGAACTGATGGGAATGGGCGTAAATTTTCAAAGTTTTGAAGTAACTTTCGTGGTCTACCTGATCTGCAGCTTCGCTGTTTAAGACGTTGGCAAGGGCGGTCAGCGTTTGCGAAGTGGCAAAAGGCCAAGAGGGTCCGTTCCATTGACAATTACAACCCTCGAAATATTCAATGCGGTAAAAGGGGTGACGTTGTTCGCAAGTGGTCGGACCAAAAGGGGCGTAAAAACCATCGGGATCCATAAGTTGATCCCAAGCCTGTTCGTAGCCCTTTCTCGATTCGGGAAGGTTAAAGTACCAGGGAATATATCCGACTTGTTCGCGGACGGAAATCGGAGAGGTGTCAGATGTAAAATGTTCGGGGAGACAGGTGAAAAATTTTAGATCGGTATTCCAGAGACGATTTTGAAATTCGCGACGTAGGTCTGTGGCCACAGATTCAAAATATGCGTGCTCCGGGGCTTTCAGCTTCTTGGCAATTTTACTTAGGGCTATGGCATCGCCAAACATATAACTATTAAAGCTGGGGCGGACGGCGTCCACTTTAAAAAGGAAATCATCAGCCTCAGTGACGGCACGTCCGCCGGCAGTATGCTCCATACCGTCGAGCATGTCACAATAGTGATAAAGGGCACTGCCCGGAATTCGCCATGACTGGAGTCGTTCAAAATATGCGCAAAGATCAGGATAAATGTTTTCTAGCCAGCTGGAATCTGGATGCAACAAATGAAAAGCCCAAACACTATCGGCTGCCCAATAGCTGTAGGTCCGGTCGTTCAGTGACAAAATCAATTTCAGCAGATAGGACATGTACTCCCTCAGGATCTCCGGCTTGCGCAACCAGCGACCCTCCCGCACATGATGACCCGAAGGACAAGTGATGACATTGTGTTTTTGAGCCCAAGGAACCTCTGGCAGAAATTCGGTGATCACAGCGCCATCTTCTGTTTGGCGGATATGTTTGCGATAGGTCCACCAGCGGAAATAGTAGGTCGATTCGATAATGGGGTCCGGACATTCGAAAAGAGGGATATTATCTTTTAAAAAGTCATAGGCCTGCTCGTTGGGGATGCTATTGGTATAGTGTTCTACATCCTGCGCGTTGAAGCGCGTCACATAGGATTCGAGAAGGTGGAGGGGAATGAGCATAGGGTATTTGTAAAATGAGGTGATTCTGAATATTACGTTTTATCAGATCGACGCTGGATGGGAAGGTGCGACTGCGGAACGAAACAGCGTTCAATACTCCGTGCATGGCGACAACACAAGCCTAAGCACTTTTTTGGTGCGTCAGGCGAAGTCTGACTTTTCTAATAAAATGTAAGGAGTTGATCATGACAACTTAGTATCCATCATGTAGCCAATCTGGCGGTGAAAGGAGTAATCCCCAAGCCGAAGCCCAGAAAGGCGAACGCGCGAGCCGCAATACCTGTGAACTCGATTAGGCCTCGTTACCCTAAAATAGGAGTGGCCAAGCTACCAGAAAGGCTGAAGCCTGAAACTTTCGGTGAAGAGATACTGAACTGCAACCGGAAGGCTCCTCGGGGTGATTGGAGGTGGCGCGTGCGGAAAGAAAAGTCAAGAACCTGAGAGATCCCGACACACACGGGTGTGCCGGGAAGTCGGAGGGTCTCATAGTAGTAATGAAGGACTTAACTCGTCTGGAGCGAAGGGGACCTACTGTAAATATGCAACCATCAATGCTGATCTCATCCGTCTGGCCCATGGTCGATTGCGAAATCCATATGAGCCAGCAGTAATGTGCGCAGAAGGAGTCTCTGACTCGGGAAGTTTACAGGAGAGCCCGGTGCGGGAATACTGCACGCCGGGATCTGTGAGGGGGCACCCGGGCAACCGGGTGTTCTACCTCGATTAGCGATTTCGATATCGATTTGGAGGCGATACAACTTAGCCCCACCCAGCGGATGGGGAACTCATACCCGCCCATAACTCAACCTTTTGGTTTGAAGGACCAACACGAATTTGCATTCGCCTCGCTAAAGATCTTCACCACAATGTGGCACGCTAACTAGGTTTTGCGGATGCAAGAATCGTATCCAAAATTCGTAGATCTCGGTCCATCCTTTCGGGCAAGATTACTTGAAGAACGACGGAAAATACTTCTGGGTGGTGTTTGAATTCGAGGAGGGAAAACCGATACAGATACGTTTGGTCCTCGGTCTGCCCCTGATACAGAACGGTCTGGATCTTGAGGCTTTCGGTTTCCGTACGTTCTAAAGACTGAACCTCTTTGAAGGAGTCACGTTTAGCTTTTAAATCCTCTACCTGTAACTCAAGAACGTCAAGCGGGGTGGTTGATGGATCGAAATCTTCAACCTTAAATAGAAAAGCGCTAAAAGCAGTTTTCTCCTGTGGAGAGAAAACCTGAAAATCAAAAGGATGTTCGTTCGGATTTTCGAACCAGCCTTTAGGGAAGGTAAACTCCGTTGGAACATACTCGCTTACATAGCTGACGGGTGTCTGCTCCCCTACATACGATCGCAGATCAATTTCTTGATCAATGAAAGATAAACCGATAAAAATGGGGAGCACGGAATAGAAAATAAAATGAAGAAATACCCCGAGTTTATCTCCAAACTTTTCTTTCATAAAAGTTAGTTTACGAAACCAGTGAGGATGGGTGTGGCGAAGGAAAAGATTCGCTATCCCGTATAGGAGGGTGGCGATTCCGATTAGCAGCGTAGAGGTCATTTGATACCCTTAAGTTGTTAGAGAACCGGCGGCTAATTCCTTAGCGAGATCCCCGGCGAGTTGGCCGCAAGCCGCATCGATATCTACCCCACGCTGAATTCGAACGGTGGCGGGAATCCCTCGATTTTCGAGGTAGTTCCTGAAACCATCTACCTGATCGCGGTTGCTTCGAGTCATGCCACTATTTTCAACCGGATTGAGCGGGATTAAATTTACGTGCATGGGAAACTTCCCTTTTTCGAGGAGCACATCTGCCAGTTTTTCGGCTTCGAGTTTGGTGTCGTTTTTTCCATCAATCAAGACGTACTCGAACGATACCCGACGCCGGGTTTTGTTGGTGTAGTCGCGGACCGCATCCAATAAAACCCCGATAGGATACTTGCGGTTTACAGGCATCATCTCGGAGCGAATTTCATCGTCTGCCGAATGCAAACTGATCGCCAGATTTATTTGCATCGGGTCATCCATCAATTTGACGATACCTGGGACCAATCCCACGGTGGAAACTGTAAAGTTGCGGGCTCCGAAATTGAAGCCATCCGGATCATGAAGCAAATTGACGGATTCGCGCCAATTATCGTAGTTATTGAAAGGCTCTCCCATGCCCATAAATACCACGTTAGTGAGGCGAGCGGGCACATCTTCGGGACCATACACCCGATGTCGATTGGCTTTGGAATCTAACGTGTTCGGAATACCCGCGAGTTCCCGTTGGGCCCATAGCACCTGATGCGCAATATCCCCCGGCGATAAATCCTGTCGAAAGCCAAGTTTTGCGGTCGCACAAAATGTGCAGCCCATCGGACAACCCGCTTGGCTACTCACACACACCGTGGCTCGGCCAGGATAGACCATCAATACTGATTCTACAGTTTCATTTCCGGGCAAAGCAAAAACAGCCTTCAGGGTGAGACCGCCATCGCCCCGGCGCACCAGCAAATTTCGTAAGGTGGAAATACAGGCTTTCTCTTTAAGTAGGTCACGGAAAGCGCTCGGTAAATCGGACATCTCATCAAAATTTTCTGTCTGTTTCAACCAGAGCTGACGGTATAATTGTTTCGCCCGAAACGCAGGTTGGCCCCACGCTTTTACCTGTTCGGTAAGCGCAGGAAGATTCAGATCGAGGAGATTTACGGGGGTATCAGACATGGACTCTGCTTATAGGAAGGAGCTAGTTGGGTCAAATAAAACAATTCAAAGGGAGGATGGGCTTTCCTGCCCGTCATATGCCCATGCGAGTACATCGGGTCTGGAGACCCAATCTCCGTTTTACAAGACAGATCTTGTTTGAGCTCAAAATTTCTCATGTTAAAACTATACATATGAATTCATCTACTGTATTTGTGAGGTATGAAATTGAAAAATCAGCAAGAGTTGTTGCGAGAGGTGTTTGGATTTGAGGACTTTCGTCCGGGCCAGGGACAGATTGTCGAGCGTATTTTGGCTGGTGATTCTGCGCTGGCTGTCTTTCCGACCGGTGGAGGGAAGAGTTTGTGTTATCAGTTACCCGCCTTGATGCTGGAGGGAATGACGTTGGTGGTGTCGCCGTTGATTGCGCTGATGAAGGATCAGATCGATTTCTTGGTGGGAAAAGGAGTAAAAGCGGCGCGAATGGATTCAAGTTTGACTGCTGAGGAATCTCGGCAGGTCTGGGATGACTTGTGGAAAGGGGAGTTGAAAATGCTATATGTGGCCCCAGAACGCTTTGCCAGCGAACGCTTTTTACAACGGCTGCGTCGGACCCGAATCAGTATGATGGTGATTGATGAGGCGCATTGTATCTCGGAGTGGGGGCATAACTTTCGTCCCGATTATATGAAGCTTGCCGGAATTTCGGGCGAATTGAAGGTGGAACGGGTTCTGGCACTGACCGCTACTGCAACTCCCTCGGTAGCCGCTGATATTTGTGAGAGCTTTGATATTGGGCCCCAATCCTATGTGAATACCGGATTTCATCGTCCGAACTTGCTGATGCATATGACCCCGTGCAACGCAGTAGATCGGGACAACCGCCTACTCGAGCTTCTCGCTTCTCCGTCCCGTGGAGCGACAATTGTCTATGTCACCTTGCAAAAGACCGCAACCCACGTGGCACAGCGCTTAGTCAAAGCTGGATTTCCGGCTCGGGCCTATCATGCCGGATTGGATGCATTGGAGCGGCATGAAATCCAAGATCAGTTCATGAGTGGGGAGGATTCCATCGTGGTCGCGACGATCGCGTTTGGTATGGGAATCGATAAATCGAATATCCGTACCGTGGTCCACTACAACCCGCCCAAATCCCTCGAAAACTATATGCAGGAAACGGGTCGGGCCGGCCGCGATGGCGAGAGCTCCCACTGCGAATTGCTGATGTGTCCTGATGATATCGCTACTTTAGAGAATTTTTCCTACGGAGATACTCCTACAGAGGAATCTGTATCCGGGGTCGTATCCGAATTGATGTCTCAGCCCGACCAATTTGATGTGTCGGTTTATGACTTGGCGGCGCGACATGATATTCGGAATTTGGTGTTGTCGACCTTACTAACCTATTTGGAACTGGATGGAATTCTTGAATCGTTGGGTCCCCATTACAACGAGTATAAATTTCAGCCCAAACGTAGTTCTGCGGAGATGTTGGCGGGGTATGATGAGGAGCGTGGCGCATTTTTGAAAAAACTATTTGCGCAGGCTAAAAAAGCAAAGATCTGGTTCACGATTGATTTGGAGCAGGCAGCCCAGGCTATGGGAGAAGAGCGTAAACGACTGGTGAGCGCCTTGAATTACTTAGAGGAAAAAGGGGAGTTGGTATTGAAGGTTGCCGGATTGCGTCATGGATATCGCTTCGTACAACGGCCCGAGTCGGCTGAAGACGTTGCCAAACGTATTCATCAACGTTTTCAACGTTCGGAGAAGCGGGATTTGGAACGAATGCAGCAGGTGGTAGATTTATGTACCTCTCCAGAATGTAGCGTTCGGCAGGTCTTGGCTTATTTCGGTGAAGAATTGGAAAAGGACTGCGGGCATTGTGACCGCTGTTTAGGGCATACCATTCCCTCGATGCCAGAATCCAGCCATGGAAAGCTCAGCCCAAGGGAGTTACAGGTGATAAAGGACTTGATTCAGGAGGGGCATGCCGCCTTAAAAGCACCCCGGCAGGTTGCAAGACTGCTATGTGGATTAGCCTCCCCGGCTGCCAGTCGAGCCCGCCTCACTCGTGATTCACGTTTTGGATCGATGGCGCATCATAAGTTTGCCACGATTGCGAAGGCCGCGGTAGCCTAGGCATTAAAACGGAGGACGGGCTTTCCAGCCCGTCTGCAAAACCCCTGAACTAGTAGGGCTAGAAGGCCCACCCCTCGCCATACTAAACCAACAACCGTTATCCGACCTTCACCTAGGTGCTTTTGAGCCCTAGTCTTCAGCTAGCTTGGAGGTGGGGGTTATTTAGTAAACTTAATCCACGGTGAAATCTTCTCGAGGGTTTTGGCACCGATGCCGCGGACGCGGTTGAGGTCGTTAAGCTCTTTAAAGGGGCGTGCCTCTATCAGTGCGAGGGCGGTGACTTCGCCGACTCCGGGAATACGCATAAGTTCGTCGCGGGAGGCCGTATTGGGATTTAGCGCTTCAGTAGCGATTTGGGTGCCGAGGGCAATGCGCTCTTCTTGTTCTTCCATTCTTTGATTACTACGTTGGGCGGATAAACGCTCCCAATCGGTGTAGGCCCAAGCGCCTTTGGAGTTTCGAGCCGCAATGAGTTCGGCATCGTTCAATTGTTCACGGTAGGCCTCATGGGATTGTCTATCGGGAGTGGATCGTACAACTCCGTAAGCGCGGGCAAGACCGTTTGACACCAGAAGGGTCGAAAGGTCCTCGCCATCTGCAGTAGTGATGAATGCGTATATGCGTTTATAGCGGGGGCTGCCCCGTCCGTCGGCAAAACTGGTATGGACGGTAAAGGGTTGGGAAAGCCAATCGGAGGTTTGAACAGCTGCCGCCTCACCGAGAGATTTGGCTAAGTTGATCGAATCTTCAGAAGAGGAGCCAAAAGTGGAAATACCAAAGTAGCGGCGTTGCGCTCTTAGACGGCGGGCATCGGATGCGCTGCTGAGATGCCATTCAAAGCAGTCGGCCCCATAGAGACGGAGAGTATGTTCTTTGCCATCAGGAAAGCGTACCCCGAACGAATCACCGTCGGCCCAGTCCGTGGGAACAAGCCGGACACCCGGGATAGATTGTAGATCTGCGGCTTGAAGAAATGGTATGAGCAGGAAGTAAAAAAGAAAGCGCATTGTCATATACTACGCTAATATGGAGAATATACGAATAGAAAAAACGGGAGGTTGGGGAATCATCAGGGCTATTCTGTTTTTTGCAGTAAGGTGTTGTTACAAAGGCTTATGCAAAATAGTTATCGATTTAGGCATCAGAATCGGGATCAGGATCGCTATCGAATCTTTCTGTTGGCTTCAACTCATACCATAATTAAGTAGCTTCTTTTAAATTAGGTATGGTTCCGATGTCTATCCCTATTCTGATTTCCGGCTATAGAGCGAATTACCATAGATGACTATGAGATACTTGTTTACCTCTTAACAAAAAATAGCTCTGGGGGGATCACTACCACGTCCGAGAAGAATAAAGGGCCGAAAGCTAGAGGAGACGGAGTCTCGCGACCCGTTTAGCCTAACTAATAAACCTGTCGGGTCTGGAGACTCAACTTCGTTATTTCACCTTCACCCATGGTCGTAGTTTATCTAGGGTTTTATCACCGATACCACGAACGCGGGTAAGGTCTTCCACTTGGTCGAAGGGCCTAGCTTGAATGATGGCGAGTGCGGTAACCTCTCCGACTCCGGGAATGCGCATAAGCTCGTCGCGGGAGGCACTATTTATGTTTATAGATTTGGTGGTGGTTTGGGTTCCAAGTGCAACGCGTTCTTCTTGGTTTTCCGAACGCTGTTTTTGGCGTTCTTCGGTCAACGAATCCCAATCGGTATAGGCCCAAGCCCCTTTCGCTTTACCGGCAGCAACCAGTTCGGTATCTTTTAACAGGTCTAGATAATCAGTATGGCTCTGGCCATCTGGGGTGGAGCGCATAACTCCATATGCACGAGCTAAACCTTCGGAAACCAAAACGGTCGCCAGATCTTTTCCCTCCGAGGTGGTGACGAAGCCATAAATTCGTTTGTATTGCGCGCTTCCTCGCCCGTCTGCAAAACTGGTATGAACGGTGAAGGGGCTGCTGAGCATGGCTACCGTTCTCAGAGAGGCAGCTTCGGCTACGGTTTTAGCTAAGCGAATCGACTCGGCGTAAGATCCTCGGAAGCTGGAAATCCCAAAATAGCGTCGTTGTGACCGTAAACGTGTGGCGTCACTTTCATTGGTGATGTGCCATTCAATAGAATCGGCTCCGTACAACCGAATGGTGTGTTGGCTACCATCCGGAAATTCAACCCGGAAGCTGTCACCGTCCGCCCAATCCGTGGGGATCAGCCGAACATTTTTTATGGCTTGCAGCTCTGAAGCCTGCAGGAAAGGAATGAACAAGAGATAAAGGAAGAAGGTTCTCATAGTAAAAAGATAGGGCAGAATCTTAAATTTACGATTCCGATATGCTCCGAAGTTTGTTAGAAAAATTTTTCACCTACAAATTTGAACTGTTTTCTATGCTTGAACCTCTTTTAAAACGCCATTTTGGATTCGAAACCTTTCGAGTGGGCCAAGAAGAGGCCATTCAGTCTGTTTTAGATGGAAAAGATGTGGTGGTGGTGATGCCCACTGGGTCCGGGAAGTCCGTTTGCTTTCAATTGCCGGCGATGGAACTACCAGGAGTCACGCTGGTGATCTCGCCATTGATCGCGCTGATGAAAGATCAGGTGGACAGTCTGCTTCGTTTTGGTCTGCCTGTAACCTTCATCAACTCCACCTTGCATCCTCGTGAAATGGAAGAACGTTTCTCTCAAGTGCGAGCCGGCGAAATTAAATTACTTTACTTGGCTCCGGAACGTTTGCGGGATCCGCGATTTCTGAAATTACTTGAACAAATTCAGGTCTCCATGTTGGCTGTGGATGAGGCACATTGCGTATCTCAATGGGGGCATGATTTCCGGCCAGATTATTTACATTTGCATAAAATTACCCAGCGGTTTCCTGAAGCCCGCGTCATGGCTCTCACCGCGACGGCTACCGGAAAAGTACGGGAGGATATTGTTGACCATTTAGGATTAGGGAAAGGGGAGCGCTCTGACCCGAAAGTATATGTTCATGGCTTCATTCGTCCGAATTTACACATTGGTGTCACCCGCTGCGCGACCCACCAAGATAAACTTCGTCGCGTCCTCGACGTGATGGAAAAATGGAAATATGGAATCATCTATTGTTCCACCCGCAAACAGGCCGAGCGCGTGGTGGTCAAGCTCGCAGAGAAAGGACAACCGGTCACTCTTTACCATGCAGGTCTGCCGGATAAGGAGCGCACAAAAATTCAAAATCAGTTTATTACCGGGCAGGCCAATGTGGTGGTGGCGACTAATGCCTTCGGGATGGGGGTCGATCGGTCCGATGTTCGTTTTGTTTTCCATTGGGATATTCCGGGAAGTATGGAGGCGTATTATCAGGAGATAGGACGCGCGGGTCGTGATGAAGCACCCGCTTGGTGCGAACTTCTTTACAACTTTGCCGATGTGCGGACGCAGGAATTTTTTCTCGAAGGTGGTAATCCTTCCAAAGAAACCATTCTCGAATTATTAGGTCTTTATCGACGGCGTTGTATGAATCGTCCCTTGGCACTACCTGCCGAACAATGGAAAGAAGACTTACGCTCCACCAATAATCCCATGGCGATTCGTAGCGCCACCTGGATTTTGGAACGTGCCGAGTGTATTCAACGCGAAGATGAACCCGGCTCCCGAACTCAAGCGGTGTTGGCTTACGAGAAAATTAACGAACGCAAGTTGGCTGAGCAAATCGTAAAAGCCGAATCCAAGGCGAGTCGTGATCGGGCCAAGCTGGATGCCATCCTCGATTATGCCAATCGACAGGAGTGCCGCCACAAACAGATTCTCCGGTACTTTGGAGACACTACAGACTTAGGAACGAACTGCAAAGCTTGCGACCGCTGTTCTACTGGAGATCAACCTCTGCCAGAAATCTTCCCCGAAGAAAATTGGGTGGCGGTTCAAAAAATCCTTTCCGCGGTGGCCCGATTAGATAGTCAATTTGGCCGCGCCAGAATAGCGGAGCTACTCAAAGGGTCCAAAAGTAAAGGGGTTCACGAAGCAGGATTAGAGCATCACCGCTGTCACGGATTACTCAAGAATTGGACTCTCGCCTCTATAGTCTCCGCGATCGATGAGTTACTTCAAGATGGATGTCTGGCACAGACCGGGCGTGAGTACCCCACTTTGGCAATAACCCCTCGTGGAAAGCAGGCACTGTTTCGGAAAGTGCAACCTCGCGTAGAATTTGTGGCCGCGGCTCCCGCCGACGAAGACGTGGATCTGGATGAAGATCTCTTGAAAGCCTTAAAAGGCTGGCGAATGAAACGCTGTCGTATTGCCCACCTAAAACCCTTTCACGTTCTCACGAATAAAACGCTTGAGGCACTCGCCGCCCGAAAACCGACAACGGAAAAAGAGTTGGAAGCGATTCCTGGAATTGGCCCGGCTAAGATTCAAAAATATGGGCAGGATTTATTGAAGATGATGAAGGCGGCGACCTACTAAATTCGTATGGAGCGCTGCTGTACCGCCGTCAACATACTTGGCTAGCTGGACGGCGAAACGCCCACCCTCCTCAGTATGGAGCGACTTGGATCATCTTTTTAAGTTCGTATCTTAATCGTAAATAAGCATAAGTACATCTATGAAGACCTCCTTACGATTTTTGAAAATATTTTTTATCTCCCTAGGCTACTTAGCCCCAATTTGGCTTACATTGGTCGCTATTATTTTCGGATTAGGCGTTGTGATCGCCCATGTGGAGAACTTGCCGCCGGGCGATGGGATCTATTTTGCTTGGGTGACTGCGTTCACGGTTGGCTATGGGGATATCGTTCCAGGGGGGCCGTTGTCACGAATGTGTGCGTTGGCTGTCGCATTAACGGGAATGATTTTTACCGGTGTATGGGTCGCGGTGGCTGTGAATGCTGTAAAGTTAACTATTGGTAAGGAAGAGGTTTCTGGCTCTGGTTAAATCGAGTTAAACGATTCGTCGTAGCTTACGTTTCCAGAAGGAACGGCCCCTTTAAAAGGTTGTGCCAAAAAATAGGGCGCTAGCGCTCCTGGTAGAATCAAATCCTCGTAGGAACGGAAGCCAAAATGTTGGTAAAAGCCAGGTTCTCCTAACACGACACAACCTTCGGTTCCCATCTCTCGGATTTTCAGCAAACCGATATCCATTAATTTGCGACCAATCCCCATTCGTTGTAGCCGGGGATTTACGGACATGGGCCCCAAGGCCACCCATCCTGTGATGTCCTTCTGACTACCATCATGAATCGTTACAGGTGAGAAAAGGATTTGTCCGACGACTTCGCCATCTTCAAGACAGGCTACATAGGAAAGCGTACATTCCCCCCGATGTCGAAGCTCTCGCACGATTTTTGACTCATTTAGTTTACTATGTGCATCAAATGCAAATGCCAAGATGAGTAATTCATCTATGGCTTCGTAGTCTAAGGGGGTTTCAGGCCGGAGAGATATCATAATCTATCTATACGAAGTAATCGATCTAAGACCAAGTCTACAAAGCAGACGAAATAAGATGGATAAATGATCATATTCCCACTTGTAATCTCAAACCTATCCTTCTAAGTTTTTTCTATTTTTTTGACTTATCCAAGGCTCTTATGAACAGTACATCTATTTCTGCGTTATCCATTTGCGTGGGCTCTATGCTCCTCGTGACATCCTGCAAAAAACCAAATGAATTTCAACCTCCGCCTCCTCCAGAAGTCACGGTTGAAAATCCTGAAGTAAAGGATGTGGTATTGTATGACACCTTTCCCGGATTGGTGGAGGCGCGTGAATCGGTCACCTTGGTTGCACGGGTAAATGGATTTTTAGACGAGGTTCACTTCCAAGACGGGGCCAATGTCAAAGCTGGAGATTTGTTGTTTACCATTGAACCAGAAGCTTACATCGCGGCGTTAAATTCGTCTAAAGCTATTCTGGCTCAGGCGGAGGCCGGATTAAGTTTGGCGAAAGCTTCCTTAAGTCGAAAAGAAAAGGCTTTTGAAAGTCAGGCGGTTTCGGAGTTAGATGTCTTAACCGCTCAAGCCGATGTACAAGCGGCCGAAGCTGCGGTGCAAGCTGCAGCCTCCACCGTGGAAGGAAGCGAGTTGAATCTGTCCTACACAAAAATCATCGCGCCGATGGATGGGTTGATTTCACGAAAATTTGTAAGTGAAGGCAATTTGGTTGGCCCAGGCGGCTTATCCGAGTTGGCCTTGTTATTGTCGATTAAAGAAGCCAATGTCTATTTCAGTGCGGATGAACGACGGTTGATTCCTAAGTTACGCTTGATGGAAGGAGATCCGGAACGAGTTCGAAAGATACTTTCAAAAGTGAAGTTGGTTTTGGCGGATGGGGATGATTATGAAGTAGATGGTCGAATTGACTACATGGATAATACCTTAGATACCCAGACGGGTACCCTACAGGTGCGGGCAGTCTACGACAATCCGGATGGTATTCTGGTACAGGGGATGTTTGCCAAGGTGAAAATCCCTAAAGAAACCGAAAACGCCATATTGATTCCTGAGATTGCGGTGCAGCGTGATATGGTAGGTTCTTTTGTGTATACCTTGAGCGCTGAAGATAAGGTGGAAAGTGTTTATATTGAGTTGGGAGCCTTATATGGCCAACAGCGAATCGTGAAAGAGGGCTTAGGCAGATCCGACAGGGTGGTGACCATGGGCATTCAGCGGGTTCGTCCCGGTGTCCAGGTGACCATAAGTGGCTCACCAAAAGGAGAATAAACCATGTTTAGTCATTTCTTTATTCGCCGCCCCATTTTTGCCGGGGTGATCTCGATTGTGATTGTGATCCTCGGGCTGTTGTCATTACTATCGTTGCCCGTTGCTCGGTATCCTGAAATTGCGCCCCCCACCATTACGGTATCGGCTTTATTTCCTGGTGCCGATGCGCAAACTGTAGCCGATACGGTCGCTACTCCGATTGAGCAGGAGGTGAACGGGGTTGAGAACATGTTATACATGAATAGTGTCTGCGGAAACGACGGCTCCTATTCTCTCACCGTGACGTTTTCTTCGGAAACCGATTTAGATACCGCTAATGTTTTGACCCAAAACCGGGTATCTTCTGCTATCGCGAAATTACCCCAAGAAGCGCAACGCATGGGAGTAACGGTTAAGAAACAATCGACGGATGCTAATCTCTACCTCGCTCTATATAGTCCGGATAATTCTTTAGATGGGTTGTTTCTCTCCAACTATGCGAATATGCAACTGCGGGATGAGTTGGCTCGCTCTCCTGGCGTGGGGGAAGTTCTCAGTTACGGTGTAGGTGACTACAGTATGCGGATTTGGTTAGACCCCGAAGCGATGCGGGTGCGTGAAGTTAGTGTAAATGATGTCTTAAATGCAGTCCGAGATCAAAATGTTCAGGTCGCTGCCGGTAAAGTCGGCGAACCCCCGGTTCCAGATGGTCAGGCCAATACCTTTTCTATTATGGTACAGGGGCGTCTTGAAGATGCCGAAGGTTTCAAAAACATTGTGATTCGTGCCACAGATAAGGGGGAGATGTTACGTCTTGGGGATATTAGTGAAATTGAACTGGGATCTAGCGCATATAATATTACGTCCTCCTATTTAGGAAAGGAATCGGCCACCTTGGTGATTTATCAAATTCCGGGTGCGAATGCTTTGGAAGTGGTTGACGGCGTAAAGGCCCGATTAGAGGAATTGAAAAAATCTTTTCCTGCCGGCCTCGATTATGAAATTGTTTATGACAATACGGACGTCATTAAGGCTTCCATTAAACAGGTGGTCATAAACTTGTTCATGACCTTGGCTTTGGTCATTTTTACCGTTTATTTGTTTTTACAAAATTTCCGAGCGACCATTATTCCCTCGGTAACCATTCCTGTTTCGCTGATAGGTACCTTTGGCGCGATGGCGGCCATGGGCTATTCGATCAACCAATTTACCCTCTTTGGTTTAGTGCTGGTGATTGGGATTGTGGTGGATGATGCGATTGTGGTGGTAGAAAATTGTACCCGTCTTTTAGATGAAGGAAAGTCTCCTAAAGATGCGGCCATGGAAACCATGACGGAAGTTTCGGGTCCTGTGATTGCGACTACCCTGGTGTTATTGGCTGTATTTGTACCGACCACCATGATGGGTGGGATCATTGGTACGCTGTTTAAACAGTTTGCTGTCACCATTTCCATTGCGACGGTTTTCAGTTCCATCAATGCGCTTACGTTGAGTCCAGCGTTATGCGGGGTGTTGCTTAAACCCACTAGCGGTCCAACCAAAAATCCATTCTTTAAAATGTTCAACCGAGCTGTAGACCATAGCCGGAGTGGATGTACCAAGTTGGTGCGGGTGGTAATTCGACGAGTTGCTTTGGGTACGCTCGTATTTGCAGGCATGGTTGCGGCAGCTCTTTTTGGTTTCGGACAACTTTCATCGGGTTTTGTGCCTCAAGAAGATGAAGGATATTGTATCGTAAATTTATCTTTACCTGATGCAGCTTCCCAAGAACGCATGGTGGAATTTTCCAAACATGCTGAGAAAGTGGTGGCCGACACTGCTGGGGTGAAAAACTATATTACGATTACGGGGTATTCAATTCTGGATTCGGTTGCGATTCCTAATGCCGGTTTCATGCTTGTGGTATTTGAGGATTGGAAAGACCGTAGCCCTGAAGAACATCAGAGTTATATCCTCCAGGAATTGAATCAGCGTTTCAGCCGTATCCAAGACGGAGTAGCCATGGCATTTCCGGTTCCTTCACTTCCGGGGGTTGGGTTAACCGCAGGGATTTCCTTTATGCTTCAGGACCGGGGAGGGGTGGGCATGGAAACCTTACAGACCACCGGTGCAGATTTCATCACGGATGCGAATGCCCAATCCAGATTGAATTCGATGTACAGTCCCTTTCGCGGGGCGGTGCCGCAATTAAAAGTGAATGTAGATCGAGATCAAGTGCTGACCAAAGGATTACCCTTAGCGTCTGTATTTGAGGCCATGCAAACGTTTTTAGGTTCTTCGTATATTAACGATATCACCCTGTTTAACCGCTCTTTCCAAGTGAAAGCCCAAGCCGATCGGCGTTTCCGAACGGAACCTGAGGATATCTTAAGTTTGGAAGTGCGGCATCCGAATGGAAGCAGTATTCCTATTAGTGCCTTGGCCTCGATTGAAGAAATCGTCGGACCCCAAAGTATTACCCGCTTTAATCAGTATCCTTCGATGAAAGTACTGGGGCAACCCAGTGAAGGGTTTAGTACGGGGGATGCCATGGACATTGTAGAAGATATGGCCGCCCAAAAATTAAGCTCCTCTTACGGCTACGAGTGGGTTGATCTTTCGTATCAGGAAAAATTGGCTACCGGATCTACCTCCGCAATTTTCATGCTATCGATTGTTTTGGTTTTCTTGGTACTTGCCGCTCAATATGAAAGCTGGTCATTGCCGATTAGTGTTTGTCTTTCGGTACCCACCGCCTTGTTAGGTGCGGTGATTGGTATTTCGGTACGTGGCTATGATAACAATGTATATACCCAAGTCGGAATTGTATTGTTGATTGGTTTGGCCACCAAAACTGCGATTCTGCTGGTGGAATTTGCCAACGTGCAACGTAAGGAAGGACTGTCGCTAACCGATGCCGCAGCTAAAGCGGTGGATCTCCGTATGCGGGCGGTACTGATGACGGCCTTTTCCTTTATTTTGGGTGTGTTGCCATTACTTTTCTCTTCGGGCGCAGGTTCTGAAAGTCAGAAAGTGATTGGAACCACCGTATTCTCGGGCATGATTGCTGCAACATTTATCAGCCTGATTGCGATTCCAATGCTTTATTATTTAGTGGCCCGCTTGAGTGGGCAAAAAGATGAAGCACCAAGCAACGTCGCTGACGCTAAGGAGGTAGAAGCATGAAGAATCTTCTCTTACACAGTTTGATGTTGAGTGGGATCGTGCTTACCGGCTGCCAGAGTCCGACGATCAAATCCGTATTGCCTGAACATGCGGAACCTGCTGGGTGGGTGACCCCTATCACCAGTGAAGAAAAGTTGGCCTCGGAACATTTGGCGGTGTGGTGGACACAATTTGATGATGAGCTGATGACCCGATTGGTGCAACGATCTTTGGATGAAAACTTGGATTTGCAGAATGCTGCGGCCCGAGTACAAGAAGCGTTTGCTTTGCGGAGGATTGCGGCCGGTGAACGGGTGCCCCACGTGAATGGTAGTGCAGGTGTCTTTGAAACCAATCTGAGTGACCTTAATGGTGGCGCGGCGCGAGAAGGTAGCTTTACAGCCTATAATCTAGGCTTTGATGCCAGTTGGGAGTTGGATCTATGGGGCCGCATCAAGAAAACCGTGGATGCCGCCGATGCCAGTGCGCAAGCTTCGATCGAAGATATGCGCGGGCTGCGGGCGTTAATTGCCTCGCAGGTAGCATCCGCGTATATTACCTTACGAGAATTACAACTTCGGCAGGAACTGACGACGGAAAATATTAATCGTCAACAAGAAACACTAAAGCTGACTCAAGGCCGTTTTGATGCGGGCTTAGTTCCCCAGTTGGATGTCAATCAAGCCATTCAGAATCTATCTAGCACAGAAGCAACCTTGCCACAATTGCGCCAACAAGAAATGCAAACCTTGCGCGCCTTAGAGGTTCTGGCAGGATTGATTCCCGGAGAACTTCAGGATACCCTTATCGAAGGTAATCTAGTGCCGGTAGTAGATCAGGCACGTCTCCATGATGTGCCTGTAAACGTATTACGGAGGCGTCCTGATTTGCGTGCTGCTGAACAGCGCTTGTATGCGGCGGCATTGACCGTCGGGGTGGCTAAAGCCGAAATTTATCCGCGTATTTCTTTGAGTGGGAGTTTTGCTTGGGAGGCTAGTGATTCGGGTGATTTGTTTGATAGCCGATCGGTTTCTTCCAACTTTGGACCCCGTATATACATACCCATTTTCCAAGGTGGACGTTTACGTTCGCAAGTGGATGCGGCGGAAGCGCGGGCGCTTCAGGCTGAACTCACCTACAAACAAAGCGTTTTAGAAGCGCTTCAAGAAGTGGAGAATGCCTTGCATAGTTATCAACAGGAACAGCTTCGCCATGAAAAACTTCGGGAAGGGGTGGTTGCAGGTGAAGCTACGGTCCTGCAAGTACGTAGTCTATATGAAAATGGGTTGGTTACCTTCTTGAATGTATTGGATGCAGAAAGAAATCTTACCTCCCTTCAGGATCAGGCTGCCGCAAGTCTGGGACAGAGTTCACGAAATCTGGTAAGTGTGTACCGTGCATTTGGGGGCGGATGGGATGCACCGGAGTTTGAAGCGCCTGAACTAGAGCTTGAGCAGATTCGGACCAAACTGAGTGAAAACGAAGCGGAATTGTTTGTGGTCTCTACTGTAAATGGGGTGCTCACGTTAAAAGTGGATGACTATCTGCAGTTTACCCGCCTCGATGAGGCGAGCGAAGGCATGGCGGATCAAATTGAGTTCACGCTTGAAGCAGAAAATATTGAACGTTTGGCCGACCTGTTACCTGGAGAGCGGGTGCGATTGACCTGGACGGAAATTCAGGTCATTGAAGGCGCAAAAACCTTCGGTGAGGTTGAGGTTTACGATGCGGAACGCTTGAGTCCGCAGAGTCCGTAGTTCGGAGTGCTCCTGTTTACCGGGATTTTAAAGGGCGCCTTTAGGTGCTTGGGTTTCGGATACCTAGATTCCGCGTACCCCTCCGCATAAATGCTTTCGGGTGAAAGCTCGTGAACGAGGGGGCTCCGAACTAGTAACTCCGAAACGCTTTTCTCTCGGCAGAGCCCCTCCATTTTTGCATAGATACGTCATGAAATCCTTTTTTGGTAACGATCATGTTTTAGGTGTATTGGGTGCAGGTCAGCTGGGTAAAATGCTAGCTATGGCTGCCGCCCCCTGGGATCTCACCTTACATATGCTTGATCCAACGGCAAATGCACCATCGTCACACCTTTGCACAAAATTTGTCCAAGGCGACTTCAGAGATAAACAGACGGTTTTAGATTTTGGGGCGGATTGCGATCTTATCACCATCGAAATTGAACAAGTGAATGTAGAAGCTCTTGAAGAGCTGGAGGCTGCAGGAAAGCATGTTCATCCTTGCCCACGCGCGCTACGGATCATTCAGGATAAAGGGCTTCAGAAGGCATTTTTTACGGAACAGGGGCTACCAACATCAGACTATACCTTATTTGATGGGCCGGATGATGTGGCTAAGGCCGATCTGAGCTTTCCCTGTGTGCAAAAGGTGCGAACGGAGGGTTATGATGGGCGAGGAGTAAAAATGCTTCGAAGCCTATCTGATTTAACTGATCTATTGCCAGGTCCCTGTCTTGTGGAAGATGCGGTCGACGTGAAAATAGAAATCGCAGTGATTGCGGTCAAGAACCCCTCCGGCCAAGTGGTGTGCTTCGACCCGGTAGAAATGAGTTTTCACCCCGAAGCCAATCTCGTGGAGTTCCTCGCGGCCCCAGCTCGGATTTCTCCCGAACTATCAGAACAAGCAAAAGCTTTGGCCGAAAAAACCATTCGAGCCTTTGATTTGTGTGGCGTGTTGGCGGTGGAACTATTTGTGAATCAGGAAGGTGAGCTTCTGCTCAACGAAGTAGCTCCCCGACCCCACAATAGTGGTCATCACAGTATCGAAGCCTGTGTGAGCTCGCAGTATCAACAACACCTTCGAGGCATTCTTGATTTACCCTTGGGAGATTGCGCATTAAGGCAACCTGCGGTGATGCTTAATATTCTTGGCGAAGAGGGAAAAAGCGGTCCAGTGGTTTACGAAGGGGTTGAAGAGGTCCTGAACACTCCTGGGGCACATCTGCATTTATATGGAAAACATGAAACCCGACCCTTTCGAAAAATGGGACATCTCACGGTCTGCCATGATGATTTAGAAACCGCCATTAGCCTCGCTAAAACTTTGCAGATGAAATTTAAAGCGACCTCTGAATAATAAATAAACAGGATTCCGCTTTTTAACTCAATGTGCTTTCTGTATGGTATGCTCCATATGAAAACAGCACAAGTCGCCATCATTATGGGATCAGACTCAGACCTCCGGGTTATGGGGGAAGCCGCAGAATTTTTGGAATCGCTAGCGGTTCCAATTGAAGTCACAGTGGTTTCGGCTCACCGAACGCCCGAGCGTCTTTTCCAGTATGCCTCTTCCGCAGAGCAGAGGGGTATCCAAGTCGTCATTGCTGGAGCCGGTGGCGCCGCCCACTTACCCGGCATGGTGGCCGCCATAAGTCCGCTTCCCGTAATCGGAGTGCCTATCAAATCACGAAACTCGATCGACGGTTGGGATAGCTTACTTTCGATTCTGCAAATGCCCGCCGGTGTACCAGTTGCAACCGTTGCGGTGGATGGTGCGAAGAATGCTGGAATCCTCGCTGCACAAATCTTATCTGTTGCAAATCCCGAGTTGCGTGAAAAAATAAAAGTGTACAAAGCCGATTTAAACCAACAAGTTTTGGCCAAAGTTGATAAGCTAGCCCAAGATGGTTGGAAATCGTAGTCCGCGATCTCCGAGCGTGGAAATAGAAGCCAAAGACCTCTACTCTTATATTTCCACACCCGGACTGCGCAGACTACGACTCACTTACTTCCCCTCCAATTTCCGGGTGATCTCGTTAAATTTCTGCTGAAGGGCTTCGTCGTTGAGGGGGATCAACGCAGGTAAATGCATTTCACGTAACGCGCTGAGGTCTTTTACTGCCGACTGCATTTCCGAGGCTAAGGTGGCGGCGATACGAATAGTCTGATAGGCGTTCATGGCCACTTGAAAGCGTTGGTCCAAAGCTTTTTTACCTTCGTACACTTGATCCCGAACGCTTTGTAAATGATTCTGATACAACTTAATGGCCTCGGCTGTTACTTGTTGCGTACGGTAGCTGGAATTTAAGAGTCCCAGATGCTCTTTGACCGAGAAACGAATCAACTGACGGGTTTCTTTCATGAGCGCATCATTTTCTTTTTCTAGGGTATCTAAACGGTCCAGATATAAATAATCGATGCGGTCCAGAACTTGTGAATGAGCTTTACGCATGGTGCGAATAAGAGTGACGTGAATGCCGTAGTAGCGTCTGGCGGCTTCCGGGTCGTCAGGACTTTTTTTGACCAACTCTTCAAGTTGTAGATTGAGGGTACGGACATTCTCGAAAACCGCACTTAGATCCATCATATCCGCACCGGAAATGGACGTGAGATAGAAGCGAACTTGTTCCTCCGACAAATCGAGTCCCATCTCCCGATAGGCCAGCATCATCTTGTCTATTTCTTCCAATTGACGTTTTTGAAGAGCTTCCACATCGACATCAAGCGCAGCCAACTCTTCCTCATAATCCGCACGGGTCTTTTTGTAAAATTCCAGAGGAGACTTGTTTTCCTCGGCCGAGAGGGTGGCTTCCCGGAGATCACGGATTTCTTCACGTCTTTTATCAATTCGGTTACTTAAAGTTCGATACGCCTCGCGGGCCTCGGTCAGACCTGTAATTTGCATGATCTTAACCACCTCACTGAGAAGTCGGTTAATGTCATGATCTAAATCTTTCTGGTCTCGGCTCAACCATTTAGAGCGGGGTAAATCCTGCCGAGTGTTTTCGAGCTCCATGACTTCCAGCATAGGGTCTTTACTCTCTTGCCAAAGCTCCCGTGCATGTTGGTTTTCTTCCTCCGCCTGAAGAAAAGCTGTGATGGAAAAAACTGCAAATAGGAAAGTAGCAAATCGAATCATGGTTAAATATACTTCTTTATGGGTGAATTGGAAGCTTTGTCGGTAGGACTAGTTTAGCGAAAAAGGTCGCAAATCTCTGCCCATTCACTGTCAGGATCCTCTGTGATACCTTTAATACGGTTTTCGAAAGCTACCCACATCTCCTCGTTAATTAACTCATAGGAATGCCCCCAGAAATAGAAAATGCCACTTTCTTGCTTCGCTTTTTGGTATTTCTCCTGAAAATCTTCCGCATTGAATTTGCAGGTGGGGTGGAATGCAAAAGGCCCTTCGGGAGGGGGAAGGGTCGGTAACGCATTTTTAACCGTTCGACCATAGATGTGACCTTCTTCCTCTAGCAGAGTTTTTACCTCATCGTTATAGGTCCCAAAGGGGTAGGCAAATCCATCGATTGGTTGTTGGAACAGGTCTTGAAGCTGTTTCCTATTTTCGGATATTTCATACCGAGCCGCTTCTACTGGAATCGCTTCAAGATGGGGATGGGTTAGACTATGATTTGCGATGGTGAAGCCCTCATATACCGAAACCAATTCATCGCGCCCAAGTATGGATACCTGAGTACCTTTGTGTTCCCAACCGAGTTTTCGCTCTGGATCATGCCGTGAGACATTTAAATTAAAACTAGCCGTGGCTTTATAGGTTCTAAGAAGTTCGATGAGCCGAATATCTGAGGTAACTCCATCATCCCAACATTGTACAATTTTCATTTTTATTTCCTATCACAGCTCAACTGGATACTTCAATGCATAAAAAAACCACGCATCGCTAATGCGATACGTGGTTAGTATTCGATAAGTCGTTTTGACTTACATTTCGTCTTCGACTTCGTCCGCAATCTCTTCAACCGTTTCGGCTACGTCTTCAGCTGCATTTTCTACGGCTTCCGTAACGTCATCTGTAGTTGGGGCAGCAGGTTCGGCAACAGGTTGTGAGCATGCAGTTACCAGTATCAAGCTGAGGGCCATAAGGGCTAAAAATATCTTCATCATAGGGACTCTCCAAAGAGTAAGGGTTAAGCCTATCGCGTAAACAGTTTTCCCCTAAACGCAATACGGAATTCACCTTTTATGTTAAATTGTTAAACTTAATGGTCTGTAATACGCTACAATCTCATCCTTTAATGCATATCTGAAACGGATTTTAACTGGATCGTAGACCGTTTATACGCTTCCGATACCGTGCCGAATAAACCGGATATGTTTCGGCATTTAGGGTTGCGCGAAGTTGGGGTCAGCCCCTGCGGGTGTCCATAACTCTATTTTCATAAGTTTTAGACGCGTAAACCGGCCCCATATCCAACTACGCATCTTTCCAACCACATCCGCTTGAAATTCTGGTCAATCTTGACAGGTTAACCTAAACCCACATTGGAGCTCCTTTACATGAAACGTTTTTTATTCATTTTCGCATTATTTTTCTTCTGCAACCTTCACGCACAAGACTTGAAGCTTCAAAAAGGAGACTTTGAGGTGACAGGTAGCGGTATCTTTAATCAGGCTCAATTAGCTGGTGACTTGCGTTTTGGTGCCTTTATAATGGATTATTTGCAGTTGGGAATCGATCTTGGATATCAAGACACTGATATTCTGAACCGATTTTCATTAGGAACCTTTGTATACTGGATGTTTGAAACTCAAACCTACTTCCTTCCTTATGTTGGATCTGGAATTTCACTTAGTTCTTTGGAAGGAGAGAGCGGATTTTCAGACTCAGGATTAGATTTCTCTCTGTTTTTTGGTTTGAAATACTACTTGGCCGATAACGTAAGCCTAAACACGGAATTTAAAGGGGCCTTTAGTTCTGCCGAAACGTTTGTCAAAGACAATGAAGCTAGCAGTTCTGATTATGGAATCAGCATCGGCCTCAGCTATTACTGGTAAATTTTCATGTGCGGCCGCTTCACATTATCGAAAGATGCCAAGAAGCTAAAAAACGATTTTCCTGATTTCCCTGTTGATTCGCGAATCGAACCCCGATTCAACATTTCCCCAACCCAACCGATTTCCGCTTGGGTAGCCGAACCGGCACCCCGAATGGAAATTTTTTCTTGGGGTCTGATTCCTCCTTGGGCCAAAGATCCTTCGTTCGGGACAAACTGTATCAATGCTCGCGCGGAAACCTTGATGCAAAAACCTAGCTTTAAAACCCCTTATCGGCGAAAGCGATGTCTCATTCCTGCCGATGGCTGGTATGAATGGAAACGTGGGACCTCCAACCCGAAGTTACCCGTGCGTTTTCGCAGACGCGATCATAAGGCTTTTGCCTTCGCCGGACTCTGGGAAGAGTGGCACCACAAAGATGGAGGTATGATTCTCAGTTGCACGATTATTACATCTCGTCCCAATGCCCTCACCCGAAAAATCCATCCTCGTATGCCCGCAGTGCTCCGAGAAGAAGACTGGGAACCGTGGTTAGATCGAATGAGCACGCTCAAGGATCTCGACCGGATGCTCGAACCCATCGCTGCCGATGGCTTCATCTACGATGAGGTATCGCCCGCCGTAAATCGCGCTGGCTTCGAATCACCCGACCTTATAGAACCTTGGCAAGCGGTGCCCAAGCCATCACAGGGCGAGTTGTTTTAGTATTTCCGAAGCTCAGAACTTCACCCTTTTATAAGCAAAGATTTCCCTAGATCACGAGGAGCTCCATTAAGTGGCAGGAGCCGTTCACGGCCCGGAACCTCTGCCTTTTACAGCTAAAGATTTCCCTAGATCACAAAGGGTTCCATTAAGTGGCCGGAGCCGTTCACGGCGCGGAACCTCTGCCTTTTACAGCTAAAGATTTCCCTAGATCACAAGGGGCTCCATTAAGTGGCCGGAGCCGTTCACGGCCCGGAACCTCTGCCTTTTACAGCTAAAGATTTCCCTAGATCACAAAGGGTTCCATTAAGTGGCCGGAGCCGTTCACGGCCCGGAACCTCTGCCTTTTACAGCTAAAGATTTCCCTAGATCACAAAGGGTTCCATTAAGTGGCCGGAGCCGTTCACGGCGCGGAACCTCTGCCTTTTACAGCTAAAGATTTC
>Ga0222650_1000091_pt1 | contig 79980 bp, 70 predicted proteins | sample AntAcemetagen367_FD_179820 | JGI IMG/M metagenome (GOLD analysis project Ga0222650, IMG submission 179820) | Saline water microbial communities from Ace Lake, Antarctica - #367 | ecosystem: Environmental > Aquatic > Non-marine Saline and Alkaline > Saline | place: Antarctica: Ace Lake... | reverse complement strand
CCCGAGAAATACCTCCGCGACCTCATCACCCGGCTCCCCACCTGCGGCAGCGACGAAGCCGCCCTCCGGAAACTCCTGCCCGAGAACTGGGCAGCGACCCACAAAGCCGCGATAGCTCCTGCCCCCTTCGAAACTCCGGCAGCCGCATAGCGGCAAAGGCCACCCAAAAATCAAGCCTTCAAGAATCCCGACAGGGACTGGGCCGCTCGGACGCTTACGTTCGGTCCGAAACTCATTCGCACCGTCGGATCCGAGATCACGGAGCTCGACCAGATGAGAGCATTTTGCATCGCGATGGCGGCCGCAATCACCGTCATTATTGCTTCCCAACTGGGATTGCCTGTGAGTTCGACTCATATTGCGGTCGGAGGGGTCTTTGGAGTCGGCTTCCTTCGAGAGTATCTTAAGGCCAACTACGCCAAGACAATTCACGAAATCGAACGACACCATTCCGGGAGGGATCAAGCCGAGGTAGAGGCCTTCTTGGTGAGATTCAAGAGTGGCTCTCTCGAAGATAAAAGCAAGATGCTCGCTAAGGTCAAAGAGCACACCACAAAGGCTGAATTCACCAAGAGAGAGCGGAAAGGACTCAAGAAGGTCTACCGCCAAGAATTGGTCAAGAGGTCGGCCCTCCTTAAAATTGCGGCAGCTTGGATTATCACAGTTCCGGTCTCGGGAATTATGGCCGCTCTCCTGTTCTACGCGATCCGTGGCATGATGCAGCCTTGAGCCAAATTGCGGAGTCTTTTGGGGAGCCCTCACGCTTCGCTTGTCCCTGACTCTCCCTTGCCCAAAACACAGGGTGGCACTGCCTTCTACCCAGGTATGAAGATGGCCTTCAGCGAAGGGCCGATCGTCGCCCTGAGTCTGAGGACGGAGAGTGGGGGGCAGAAAAACCATAGCTCTTCAACTGGGGAAACCACGCATAGCTCGACGACTACGGGACGACGCCGCGGCGCAAACCACGCTAACCCTGGCGGTCATGGCAACGGGCACTACCACTTAAAAAATAGCGTGTCCCCTATCGCTCTAACAATGGTTCTAAGTATGATTCTAATTGGCATTGGAAAGGGGCTAAATAGAATTTACGGTCAGCTTTTAAGTTTTGCACTGTTGGTTAGTATCCTTGGTTTTATTATTGCTTTCCTGTTCCTAGATTACTTTGGCGGCGCCGTTTGATCATCGAAGTCGGAGAATCAGAGGCGGCGTTAAACACCGTTTTTCCTGACACCCTCAAAACCCCGCCGGGTAGCCCAAAGAGATCCCGCTCGGCGACGGCCGGACTCTCGGCCTCGACGACAGCTGACAAGCAAGACGCTTGCTGACCTAAAAAAACCGCTGCCAAAAAACGACTTGGCAACGCGGGCTGGGAATTTACCATCTGAAACAATGAAAATCGTGCTAAAGTTTCCTGACTCCAGTAAAATGTGCCGTCAACTTGAGACTTTTCCTTCTAAAATCCCCCCGACCGCCACACCAAACTACCGTCTCCGCCCCTCTTATCCCCCGCACCCCCCTTGCTCCCCCATCCGCTCCGATCCAGAGGCGGATTCAAAGCCCTCCCACCAAAAGAAAATTTCTAACCGACAGTCAACGAGATACAACGTCAGCCCCCGCCAATTCTTACTCCATCCCATCGTTCGGGTGAGCGTCCATCTGTCAATCCTAGTGTGTTTACTTTCCCCGTCGTCATTCGCGGAGATCGAAACCGACAAAGACGGCAACCGGGTTGAATACACATACGCCACGATGTCGGACAGCGTGAAAATCGCTTTGGCTGTGGGATATCCAAAGGACTTTGATCCTGAAGATCACACCAAGCAGTGGCCAGCAGTCTTCGAGATGAGCGGATACCAGTCTGCAACCGGACTGGTGCCGGGGCATGAATACTATGATGGCCTGTATATCACCGTGAATGCTTCGCTGCGTGGGACAGGAGCGTCGGAAGGGACCTTCGGGATTTTCAGTGATCGCAGTAGTCAGGACGGCCATGAGATCATCGAGGATTGGATCGTCAAACAGCCCTGGTCCAACCAGAAAGTCGGGATCAGCGGGCACTCCTGGACGGGATTGACCGGGTGGCGCGTCGCGGCGACCAATCCACCTCACCTGAGTGCTCTTGTCGTTTCCGGTCTCTTCGATGACGCCCGCAGAGGGCTGGCCCAGATTGGTGGCATCCCCAACGTCGGTCATCCCGTCAAGTGGACGGGTAACTTTGGAAATACCGGTGGCGTCTTTAATTCCGATGATGCCGCCATCGCCAATCGGAAGCTCAGTGAAGCGGACGCTCAGAGGCTCAAGGCATCTCGCAAGCCGCAGAAACCTTTTCCCAGATTACAATCAGGCACTGCCGTCGGGGCTCGCCTCAAGACGCTCAGGGAATTGGCGGGGCAGATTCGAGCGCCCATCTTTTTGCTTCACGCGTATCAGGACGAACAAACCGGGCCGTCCGGCGCGTGGCTCTTTGATCAGCTTCCTGACGACATTCCAAAACGCATGGTGATTTCCAACGGACATCACGGAATGCCCATCCGATTCATCCCACGTCGGCGTGCCTGGTTCGATCATTGGGTCCTCGGGCGGCAGAGCGATTGGATTGGCGACGCTGCCAATTCTTCGTCGCCTGTGGAGGCATTTTTTGAGGTCGAGAACCGACATGGAAAAAAGAACGCTCCCCTCGTCAGCAGTGACTTTCCGCTGCCAGAGACAGAGTGGACGCGTTACTACCTCAGTCAGGAAAACACCCTGTCAGCTTCTCCGGCAACCGGCCCCGGCGCGGATACCTACGACGTCGTCCGCGACGCGGCGGACGCTGAGATCGATAGAGTTGAGTATCATCTCTCTTTTGAAGAACCGACGGCAATCTGCGGGCCCATCGCAGTGACGCTGTGGGCCGATTGCACCGTTGCGGATACCGACCTGTTTGTCGTGCTTTCGGATATCGCGCCGGATGGCCGTATTCGGGCGCTGCAGCGCGGAATGCTGCAGGCTTCTCTGCGAGCGATTGACGAACAACAATCACGCCGGGTCGAGATCGACGGCGAACAGGTTCTCGTCAGGCCGTGGCACTCGCTGGACAAGCCCGAACCACTGGAACCTGGTAAGGCGTATCGATTCGAAATTGAGGTGCCGCCGGTGGGTCATGTGTTCCGAGACGGACATCAATTGTCACTGTCGATCAGTCGTCCGCCAGCGAGCGATCCCGTGCCGTATCCCGAAGGACAAAAAATGGCGTTTAAAACCGGCTCTTTTCGGTATGAATCCAAGCATCCCGACAGCACGGTCATGGTGCACCGCAGCCAAGAGTCGCCATCGAGCATCCTGCTTCCGTTGCTGCCCGAAGTGCCGGCACTGACCGAGAAAATCCCGGCAACAATCGACCGAATGTGGACGAAGGCAGAATGAAAATCCCGGCTTGCCACATAAAGTTGAGCAATGGCACGGTGGGGAAGGGCGGGCGACGCGGAACGCGAGATCAATACCGGTGAAGATCTTGGAGGGTCGGGATTTGCCCCGAACCGGTTCGGCGATTACTTGGATCCGCTCAGATTGGGCTTATCATGAGAACTCCCTTCTTCGACGGCCTGCCAGGAGGGTTTCACCCCGGGGCTTTAATCGCTCTCTTCACCGCCTTCGGCGGATCCGAGTGCCCGGAAGAATTGGGTTCCTTCTTCGGAATCGAGTTCGATCGTGATTTCAGTCTCATCGGGTTCGATGGTCACGGTTCCAAGGTATTCCCAAGCCGCCATGTCTGAGGAACCTTCGATATCGTAGTCTCCAGGATCTCCAGCCATCCTAAGGTTGACTGCCCCTGCAACGATCGCAATCGAAAGAATTGGTGGATCAACTTCCTCGCCACCTTCTTTCACGGAATAGCCGAGATCCGTCAAGATTGCCCGCTCGATCACGGTAAGGGTGCGGGTATAGGGCCCTTCGGAGGTCGCCGAAAGCATGAGAAATCCCGCTAAAGCAGGATCATTGTCGTCAAGGTGGCTACCGCTACTACCATCTTCCCAAACATTGGGGGAAAACAGCCCTACTGGATTGCCGCCATTGGCAGCAAGGGCGTTGGGGCCCGAAAAGAAAAGGCCGGCGGTTGGTGATGAACCACCGAGGCTGGATTGTGCCCAGAGATCTCCATCCAAGGCGAAGTCATTGTCTATGAGCCAATTCCCATTTCGGTCGGTGATAAATTCGTCAAAAATTGACCAAACGCCAGGATTCCCAGGCTCGGTAAAATAGACGTCCGTGCCATCCACTGCTATACCGGACGAGAAGCCCATCGCGTGAAGAAGTTCGTGAATCATGGTCGCCTTAAAATCAAAAAACGATTCCGAAATCTGATCATCCAAGTCCCAGTCGACTCCGAAGTTTACCGTGACAACGCCGTCCGGTTCCGCCCCATTATCGTCGATACCTTCTTTGATCTTTTTTTCAACGACCGCCGGAAAATAGCCAAAGAAATCGAGAGGAGCATCGATTCCGTTACTTCCAGCGCTCGCCAGAGTATTGCTTTCTGGTTTGTCTTCAGAGGTGACTTCGATCTGGATCGTCGCTTCATTGTGAAACTGGCTGCCGACACGGAAAGCCGCGTCTTCCAAAGAGGCCCGGCGTGCGGGACCTAGATCAGGGTCGTTAAACTCAGCCGCTTTGCTGTAGTCAAATTCGAAGCGCACCTCTGCGTTGGCACTCGTCGCCAACAATAGAGTCGTTAGGCTTATCGCAGCGGTTTCCCTCATCACAATCATAAGGGTTTTTTTAGACATCTGGAGATGGCCTGTAAAGACTTAAGACCCTGATCATGAGTCACCGCATTGCGCAAAGTACGAAGTTCTTCGCATTTTAGGTCGATGTTTCGGAACAACTTTGAAATACGCCGAGGTGCTCGCGTGACTGAATGGTCTCGGGAGTGGGTAACTTCGCAGAAGAAAAATGTGAATGGGCGGCAACAAACGACACCATTCCGCAGCCACGCGTTCCCTCCCCGGTTCATTTTAATTCAAATCATTGCGCCACCTGAGAACGGTGCACGGCCAAAAGTTCCACTTCCGGCAACCGTTCTCTCGCGGTGCAGTCTGAGGGGAACGGGACTTGCTTAAAATGCACCGGAGGAAACGTCTTATTTTAGTCTGACGCCGTTCCTGAACGAATTTCAAATTCTCGAGAGCCTAGGATCCATCCAAGTTTTCAAAACTGCCTCCCTGGTCTTCAAGCACCCCGGGAAAAAAGGCAATTGCCCGGTAATCACAGCAATGATATCAACTGGAACAGAGAAGAAAATGACACGTGCCGGAGCATTAAAAAGGAGAGTGGTGGCGAGAGCACTCGTTGGCATCGTGCTGTCACTGAGCTTACCTTGCCGGGCCGAGCGAGGAGACGACGCGAATTTTGCCGCGCTTCAAGCGGAAGCCCAGAAATCATTTAAGGAGGGTGTCGCGCCCTTCGTGAAAAATTACTGCACGAGCTGCCACGGGACTAAGAAAAAGAAGGGCGGTCTCGACTTCATCTCCGCGCTGAGGAAACCCGGCGCCCCGTCTTCCCGCAAACATTGGAACCTGGCGGTCGCCAACGTGACGGATCATGACATGCCGCCGGACGACGAGAAAAAGCAGCCGACCAATGAGGAGCGGGAGCTCTTTCAGAAGTGGATTGGGCAGATCAAGTTTCTCAGCCCGAAAGATCCCGGTCGCTTTGTCATTCGACGCCTTACCAGGGTCGAGTATGGGAATACCTTGCACGATCTTTTCAAGGTGGATCCGACCCTTGCTCTGGAGTTGCCGGAAGAAGTCTTCGGAGCGGGGTATTTGAATTCATTGTCGCCCCTCCAATCAGAGCAGTATCTTGGGATTGCCAATGAGGTCGTGGATGAGATTCTGGCGCCGGGCGATGCTCCGCCGACGGAGGTCCAGCAGCGCCTCTTTGGCGAAGAACCGGCACCCGGGACTGATCTGCGCGTGGCGGCCAGAGAAGTCGCGCGCTCGCTGGCTCGCAATGCTTATCGCCGACCTCCTTCCGAGCCGGAACTGGATGTTTTGATGGAGGTCTTCGATCTGGCGCAGGAGTATCAACTCGATTATCCCGCGTCCCTGGGACTCGTGGTCAAAGCGATCCTCGTTTCGCCTCAGTTCCTCTTTATTACCCCAGCCGGGGAGATCGAAACGGATCGCAATATCATTCCGCTCGATGATTACCAACTGGCGTCTCGTTTGTCCTATCTCTTATGGGCCACGATGCCCGATGCCGAGTTGTTGGCCCTCGCAAAAAATGGAACCCTCGCCGAACCAGCGGTTCTGAAATTGCAGGTAAAGCGTCTTTTGAAAGACGAGCGATCACGGTCCTTTTTTGATGGCTTTGGCGCGCAGTGGCTGGGGCTGGGGGACCTCGAGAGTCGGACCTTCGATGCCACAAAGTTCCCCCAAATGACGAGTGAGATGAGGCTGTCGATGTATGACGAGGCTCGTCTCTTCTTTGAAAGCATCGTGCGTGAGAACCGGAGTGTCGTCAGTTTCATTGAGAGTGATTACACCTTTCTCAACGAGACACTCGCGACGATTTACGGTCTGGAAGAATCCGTCATCGGGCCGGAAATGCGCAAGGTGAAGTTAAGCGATCCCAATCGTGGCGGAATCCTGGGGATGCCAGGTATTCTGGCGACGACCTCATTTCCGAATCGCACGAGCCCCGTCAAACGCGGCGTTTGGGTGCTCGAACAAGTGCTCGGGGAACACGTGCCGCCGGCCCCAGCCAATGTCCCGACTCTTGAAAAACAGGATCAGAAGACGGTTGCGAATCTCACCCTCCGTCAGCGCACCGAACTGCACGTGAAGAACCCCACTTGTGCCAATTGTCATAAGGTTCTCGATCCCATCGGGTTTGGCCTTGAGAATTTCGATGCCATCGGGCGCTGGCGCGATCAGGACGAGAGCGGCGGCGCCATTAACCCTGCGGGTGAGTTTCCGAGTGGACAACACTTCACGTCACCCCGGGAATTGAAAGCTATCATCGCCACGCGAAAGAGCGAATTTGCCCGCAACCTGACCGAGAAGCTGTTGGCCTACGCCTTGTGTCGCCCCCTTGAAGGTTATGATGAAATCGTGGTGGATGATTTGATGGAAACCATCGCGCAGGACGATTATCGTATGCAGACTCTCATCACCGAGATTGTCACCAGCTACCCTTTTAATCATCGCCGCATTCAAGCTCAACCGACGACTTCGCCCAATGAAAAATAGTCTTCTCCTCAATCGTCGCACCTGCCTGAAAGGGGTCGGAGCCTCTCTTGCCTTGCCCCTTTTGGAAACGATGAGCTGGGCGGATTCAGGCCGGAATAAACCTTACAAGCCGCCAATCCGCCTCGGTTTCATGTATATGCCGCACGGGGTCATCATGGATCAATTTTGGCCTACGGATGCCGAGAGTTTTCTGACCTCGCCTCCGCCAGCGTTGGAGTCATTGCGTCCCGTGCTCGATCAATGCCTGATGATGAAGGGGATCTCGGGAGTGCCGATCTCGCCCTTCAATGGCGCCCCTCACGCGCTTGAACTATCGACCTGGCTCACGGCCACCCTGCCGGATGCGCCCACCCGGAACCGCGTCAATATCGCAGTCTCCGCGGATCAAATCGCGGCCAATTATGTTGGTGCCCTGACATCATTACCCTCTCTGGAGCTCGCCACCATGCCTCAAACGCACAAGGAAAACCAGGAGGGACTGCACGAGGCCTATTACAACCACTGCAGCTATCGATCGTCCACTCAGCCCGTCCCCGCAGAGACCAATCCGCGCAACGCCCTCAAACGCCTCTTCGGCAAGTCCGGCGAGCTCGGTCAGGTGAATCCTCTTGATCGCCGGATGTTGGATTTGGTCATAGCCGGCGCCAAGGACCTTCGGAAGAAGTTGCCCCAGAATGATCAACACAAACTGGACGAATACCTGGACAGCGTGCGAGCTGTTGAACGCCGCATTGCCGCGATCGAATATCGCCAGAAAGAGGCTGCACTGGAGAAGGCCGGAGTCAGTGTGAGCAAGCGCGGGGCCTCCGATTCCCCTCCCATCGAGATCAGAATTCCCGAGGGCGATAAGCGCAGCGAATACATGCAGGTGATGTGCGACCTCAACGTCTTGGCATTCCAGACTGATACGACCCGTGTCAGCACCTACATCGGCTCCTTGCCAAACGGAGTTTCCTATCCAGAACTCGGGTTCAACGATCAGCATCACTCCGCGACCCATCACGGCAACAAAGACGCTGAGAAAATTCGCAAAGTGGCTGCGATTGCAAAGTTCAACATCGACCAGTTTGCCTACATGGTGAAGAAGATGGCGAGCCTGCGCGAAGGCGACGGCACTTTGCTGGACAACTGCATCATGATGTGGGGTTCCGGACTTGAGGACGGAAACAAGCATGCCCGCGAAAACCTGCCCTTCATCGTCGCAGGACGGGGCGGAGGCTCGATCAATACGGGACGGTTTTTGCCCGACATCAAGGGTAATCAAGGCGACCTGCTCACCACCTTGTTGGCGTGCGCCGGCGTTCCGGTGGACCGCCCCATTGGGATCGCCACCAAACAGCTGCCGGAGTTGACCCACAATCTCTAGACGGGGTAGTGTGACGGAAGACCCGACATCGGCAAAGGAATGGGCGAGGGTCCCGCTTGTTTTCGCAGCCCCGGCGCGTCAATCAGAGTGAAGCAGTGCATCCTTGCCATCCCGCCCCTTTTGGAGCGAGAATCCCAAATCATGAAAGCCAACCTCGCCCTGCCGCTCCTCGCTGCCGCCCTCATTTCTACTGCTACGGCGGAGCACCACAAGGCCCTTGAGGAGATCTTGGCGCCCGGGACCGAGGTCGTCAAACTGGGCGGTGGCATGAAATTTACGGAGGGACCGGTCTGGATTCCCTCGAAAAAGATGGTCGTCTTCAGCGATATCCCGAACAGCCGCCAGATGCAGTGGAGCGAGGCCGGCGGACTAAAAGAGTATCGCAAGGTGGAGTCATCCAACGGCAACCTCCTCGATCTGAAGGGCAATCTCCTCTCCTGCCAGCACGGGGGACGCAACGTGATTGTCACCGACGCGGAGGGTACGATCACGATCCTCGCCGAGTCCTTCGATGGCAAGAAACTCAATTCTCCCAACGACCTCGCGATCCGCGCCGACGGCACGATCTGGTTCACTGATCCGAGCTACGGGCTGAAGGGACGCCCTGCCGAGGTCGGGGGCAAGTGGGTCTACAAGCTCGATCCGAAGTCCGGGGCCGTCTCGCTCCTCTACAAAGGACACGACATGCCGAATGGCATCGCGTTCTCACCAGACGAAAAGCGGGTCTACATCTCCGATACCGGAAAGGTCGGGAAGATCCGGGCCTTTGCCGTGGTGGCGCAGGGAATGCTCGGCGAGCCGCTCTTCGAGATCGATATCCGCTGCGACGGAATGTCTCTCGATAGTCAGGGCAACCTCTACACCACTGCGGGTGGGGGCATCCACGTCTTCGACAAGGACGGCCGCAAAATCGGCGTGATCGCAACGCCCGAAAACCCCGCCAATGTTTGCTTCGGCGGCGAGAACTACGACACTCTCTTTATCACGGCCCGCACCGGGCTCTATTCCGTGAAGACCCTCGCCAAAGGGGCCAAGCCGAAGGGGGCCCAGTGGTAACAAGCGAGTGGCACTCCCTGAGCGGCCAAACGAGGAAGTCCTTCAAGTCGGCTTCCGAGAGCACGTTTCTGGCATCGTGCGCAATCCCCGAATATCAACCAGAGGGAGCCATTAGCGGCGATTCCGAACGAATTTCGAGAAGAACACCGCTCCTGACGGCCCGTAGGCCGAGCTACTTGACACGCTCGATTTTGGTGAACTCGGACCAGTTGTTTTTGGCGTAGATGCCGAGGTGGCGCCCGTGTCTAACAAGTAGCCGAAATCGCTCTTGGTCACCTGAGTGCCACGGACAATAGCGAAGTCGCCGGTGGCGTCTTTCCCTTCGGGTAGTTTGTCGGACTTTTTTCTACCGCTTTGCTTTTCCCGGCTTTTTTCTGCTTGGTTCTTCCACCATTCGCTGGGGCCTTCTGTTTCGACGCCGGCCCAGACTTCGAGGAATATCGCTTTGAGTTCGGCGAGCTTGTCGGGGTGTTTTTCGGCGAGGTCGTGCACTTCCTTCCAGTCGGTTTTGATTTGGTAAAGCTGGAATTTCTGAAGGTCCTTATCAGCGATAATTTTCCAATTGCCGATGCGCATTGCGGCCACGGAGCCCACCGGTGGAACCCCAGGTGCGGTTCTGCTGGCACTCGGGCGCAGAGAGCTTCCTTTTGCCGGTGCTCTCGGGCCCGTTATCGCTGGTGAAAACGACGAAAGTGTTTTCACGAAGACCCTGATCGTCGAGCGTCGTCATAAGACTCCCGAAGGCGTGGTCAAGCTGGGTGACATTTCCATGGTGTTGGCGGACGCCGGGGTTCTCGATATGGGCGTAGGGTTTCTGGAACTCGGGGTCGCTCTCGATGGGAAGGTGGGGCTCGTGGATCCAGACGGTGATAAAAAAGGGCTTGTCGGGATCGCGTTCGTTTTTGAGCCAATGGGTCGCTTCATCGGCGACGAGAGGAGCGGAGAATCCTTTCAGCGGCCGACTTCCTTGTGATTCCGAACGACGTTTTGAGGGGCTTTGTGGGAAGGCGAAGCGTTGTTCTGAGTGGCGAACCACCAGTCGTAGCGGTGCTCATCCGGCTGGGGCTGCTTGTCGCTGTCGAGATGCCATTTCCCGCTGTGCATCGATTCGTAGCCGACGGGGCGAAGGAGCTCGGGGGTGGTGAGCTCGGAAGCTCTGAGTAAGCCTGTGTGAAGCGGACCCCTTCGGTCACGAATTTGTCGCGGTGCGGAGTCTTGATGCGAGGGTGACCGTAACATGCGAAGTCCCCCCACCCCAGGTCATCGGCGATGAAAAATGACGCTGTTGGGTTTTGCTTTGGCAAAAGCAACGCCGGGAAGGAGGAGAAGGAAAAGAGGGCGGATCATCAATTTGCGTTTCAACGAGTCTTCCTCATTTCAGGAGAGCTTGGAAAGCGCTTATCGAGATTGTTCGAAATACTGGGCAGGGCCTATCGAAGTCCCACGATTTCGTTGATGGTTAGACATGGCCTGAGCACTTTACTCCTAGCGCTTTCGCAACCTCAGGATCAAAGAGCTGAAGTAAGCGAACTTCAGCCTAGAGGCCGGCCTTGACGGTGACCTCAAATGGAACCTTCACGACTTCAAGGTCGGTCCAGCCGTCGAGGCCGAGGATTATTTTTTCGACCTTCTTGGCGAGGTTAAAAGTCACGGTGTAGGTGCGTTTTCCGAACATTCCCATCGAACCGCTGCCATTTTGATCTGCTTTGATCTCCTCTCCCTTGGCGTCATAAAATTTAAATGCTTTGAAGTCCTTGTGAGAGACGTTGCTCTTGAGTTCGATTGACCATGGATCATCGCCCCAGTCTGGCTTCCCGGCTTTGGCCACCTCAAAGCTCTGCTTGCCCACGGTCAACTTGGCTCCTTTTTTAACCTCAGTGACCACCGACTTTGAAAGCGAACTCTTAGAAGCCATCGACACTAAAAGTTCTCCCTTTAAGATGATACTTTGAGCACCTTTCTGCGGAATTCCCGCGGTCTCTACTTCAGCCATCAGAGCTTTCCCATCCTCACTCAAACGAGGAAACCCAAAGCCGACTGACTTATTGGAAAAGCGCTGCTTTACCTTCGTGAAATCAGTTCCCTTGTCATCAGAAAAAACAGTGACGGTGGAACCCTCCTCATCCATTCCGATAATGATCTTACCCTTGCTCTTCACAAGAAGTGCGACCTTGGTGCCGGCTTTCCAATTGAAGGCCCGTAGTTCCTGAACCATTTCCTTATCCGCGACTTCTGGTGTGTATCCTTCTCCCACGACCTGAAGTCCGGCAACTGAAACATCCAACTGACCCGAGGCGACCCCGAGGGCCATTCCAAAAAATAAAAGAGGGAATTTCATTAAGGGCAGGTTAGCGCGCACGCGGAAACTAGCAATCTGCTTTTAATTTTATGAATCGACTCACTTCTCAGATGCCCATGGGGTCCTCGTCTGCCGCCGGGAGAAAGAGGCGGACGCGAAGTGGGCACCGGACCTGTGCGATTCTTTTGGCCATCTCACCAACAACGACGAGGCCAAACCACTTTGGGCGGCGATCTTAAAAGATCACTCGTTGAAACCCGCAAGCGGATGGGTGACAACAGGTCCCATCACCTTACCACAGAGAAAGTCCTTCAGGAATTCCGGGACCAGAATCAAAGCAAAAAAAAACCGCACCCCGTTCTTAAAACGAGATGCGGGAAGATTTTTTAGTGAGAAAGAAAGAGGACCGAGCGCTTTCAGGGAAAGCATGAGATCAGCGACTGTCCCAGAAGCAACCTAGAAGCTAACGGACATGGAAGCACCATAGAAGACCTCGGTGTCGCCACGATCTGCGCCACTGTTGGAGGAGTCACGGGACTCATGTGAGAGGTTGGCGGTGACGTGAGGTGTCAGCGTCGCGGTATCGGTCAATGCGATCGGGAGAGCGAGGCTGATCACAGTGTGAGTCCAACCTTCTGAATCGTCGCCATTTCCGAGGTTCGCCGAATAATAATTATCCAAGCTGTAACCGGCGGCAGCGGAGAAATCGAGACCGATGTTGCTGCAGAGGTCCCAGCTCCTGCTGATACCAAACTCACCGTAGGTACCGTCAATCGTGAGATCGCGTGCGACGAGCAAGTGACCGGAGAATCCCCAAAGGAGATCCTGAGAGTAGGTAAAGTTAAACTCGTTGGCTTCGTCGTTACCATTCACACCGGTGGCACGTGTGCCTCCTCTGGAGGTTCCTGCAAAACCATCGTAGAAACGGAAGTGGACGAATCCGAAGTCGAAGGTTCCGAAGCCAGCGTCATACGAGAGAGCTGCGCCGAGGTTGCCTTCGGAGTAGGAAAGAGCGTCGTCCATGACGTCGGTGTAGAAAAGGTTAACGCTACCCGTGAGGTTTGAAGCAAGCTCCTTGGAAAACTCAATGTTTGTCCAAGTCGTCTCATCTCCGAACCAGAGGCCACGGTAGAAATAGCGGCTATCCCAACCCGCTGAGATTTCACCGGTAACGTCGGTCCCGATGAGGGATTCGACATCCGCAGATGCTTGTGAGGCACCAGCAAAAAGGGCTAGGCCAAGGATTCCTAAGGTTGCATGAGTATGTTTTTTCATTAGTTTCGCTTTTGTTGATTAAGAGTCTCAGGATTCGACTGAAAAACCGATTCTTTCGGACTCGTCGGAAGATCAGCGTATTTTATGCCAACCTTCCTCCGATAAATCGTTTTGTGGAAAACTTGGCCTTGGTTGTATTCCAACCGGGTAAGCTTTCCGCAAAGGTCGATCCCGAAGATCTTTAAGGTTCTTCAGATACCGTAAACTCTATGAGGGGAAGGTTTAGCGAAAAATCGACGAAGGTGTCCAATAGAATCTTTGTATTTTATTCATTTTCTTTAATTTTCACAAAAAATTAAGAGTAAACGCGCCTAAACTAAAAATTACGTGGTGATTTCCTTCGTATTTTTTGAGAGTTTTTAAATCCTCGCGTCTTTGGACACAGACGCAGGCCTTCAGAGTGGCCCTTCCTCTGGACGAGGAATTGGACATCGCCACCGCCACGGTGGAGACTCTGCACCTTATGTTTAAGTCACAACGCGTCCGGACTCCGGGCGCGCTTTTTCTTTACTGCTCAATCAGGGACCGCCACTCCGCCGCCTTTTCCGACTGCCCCAGGCGATCAAGTCGCCGGGCATATTTATGGATTGCACTCGCACGAAAAGGAACGGTCTCATGATTTATCAACCATTCCTCCAACATCGCAGGGTCGTGGCTCACGGCGTTCCGAACGATCCGCTCCAAACCGGGAGGTTCATTTTCCAATTCTGCCATGGCAGGATAATCCAAGGTCTCCACTAAAAAATCGAGACCACGTAGCGAGTGTTCCAATTGATGATTCGCGGCGGCATTCCCCACCAACCGCGCTGTCATGAATTCCGAATCATGATATTTTTGAAACCAATCTGCGGCATTTTCAACTCCCGCACCGCCTCTGATTCTTTTGCTCACGGCCTCGGCGACTTGATAAAAACTATTGGACTTCATCTTCTCCGGCCACTCGCCACTTTGGATCTCATCCAACCATCGGTTCACTCCCTCGATTCCACCCGTTTTTCATAAGGTTCCAGACAGAATGCCCCACCGACCGCACTTGCTCGTCCTCGGAAAGAGAAGCTGCGAATTTCGTCAGCTCACCTGGATTCATGAGAGCAATTCCTCCGATCACCCGGCTTAGCAACTCACCGTGAAGCCTGTCCCTAATTCCTTCGGTATTTAGATACCATTCCCCTGCCGCCTGAGGATCCTTCATGGCCCATCCATAAAGGGCCTGCTGGGCATGCGTTTCAAAGCCCTCGAAATCCTGTTCAAGCCAATCATTGAGCGCTTCCTTGCCCGCAACCTGGCCCACTCGAATGAGCATCTTTGGCCAAAGGTCGTCATTTAATCGGCCCGTGTCTCGGGTAACCGCGGCAAACTGATCCATCACTTCTTGCCAATTCGACGAATCCATCTCAGCCAGGCTTGCATGGACTCTTTGGGCCAATTCGAGCGGATCCCGGGCCTCCAAATCCTCATAAATACCACGGACAACTCCTTCTCCGGAATTCCGCCGATCACCGCCACGCTTACGCGCAGACTTGGTGGGCTCAAGATCCCCAGCCCCAATTCCCCGCTTCTCCTACTTGGTGACAGCCTCGGCAAGTTCGGGCGACATCCCCGTGACTCCGGAGGTTGGATTAGGAAAAACGTATCGACCCACCACGAAAGCGAGAACAACACCTGATCCGACGACTAAGCTGCGAGGACTCATTCTCTCTTTATGAATCAAGATATCATTTCTGTCGATTTCTAAGATGAAAATCTACTCATAATCCCACTTCATGATCCAGGGATCACCCGTGCGCTTTTGCTCAGCTTTCAGGCGATCCTTATACTTGGCGAGAGCCTTCGCGTGAGCGGGGTCACCGGCGAGATTTCGGCTTTCGTTGGGATCAGATGCGATATCAAAAAACTCGAACTCGGGGCGATGAATGTAGGAATCAACAGTCCGGCCACCATAGTCGGCATCCTTGCCTTTCACCCACTGGGCCTGCCAGGTCGCCGCCACCCAGAGGTCGGAAGCAAAGGGGTAAGGCTGACGATACGCGATGTTCCAAATGAGCTTGTATTGCCGGTCGCGAATGACCCGCATCGGGTAATACATCTGGATCTCGTGAAAAGTATGAGACGCAGAAACTTCATCCCACCCGGAAGGTTTCACTTCCGTCAAGATAGGGAGCCATGAACGACCATGGTAGGACTTAGGGGGCTTGCCCGTGTTTTCGCCTACCCCGCCTTTTTCGAAAGACAACGGCTGGGCGGGCGCGGTTTTGGCCGGATTCAAGGCCCCCGCGAGAGCAAGGATGGTTGGTGTTAGGTCGGTGTGCGAGATCATCGCCTCACTCACGACGCCCTTCTTGGCCGCACCGGGATGACGCACCACAAATGGCACCCGCAGACCCGCTTCATAAACGGTGGTCTTGGCTCCAGGAAAGGCCATTCCGTGATCAGCCGTGAAGATGATCACGGTGTTCTCCCACTTACCATTCTCTTTCAGCAACTCGATCAAGCGGCCCAGCCCTTGATCAATGCGGGAGCATGACTGATAATAGTTCGCGACCTCCGCGCGGGACTCGGGCGTGTCCGGTAGAAATCCGGGCACGATGACCTTCGCCGGATCATAAAAGACTTCCTTCACACCAGGGTGAGCCTTTTGATCTGGGAGATTGCCAAAGCGATCCGGCTTGTGCTCACCGGGAAAGGTCTTGTCGAACCCTCCTCCACGGTGGGGGTCGGAAGTGGCGAAGTAGAGGAAAAAGGGCTTGTCACTTTCCTCGGCAAGGATGGGCTCGCACTTCCCGGCCATCTGCACGGCATTGCGCGCATTGCCTTTGAGGTATTGATCGAAGTGAAACACCGACTCGGGGGCGACATGCAGTTTGCCGATCTGAACCGTGCGGTATCCCGCCTGTGCCATGAGCTGGGGAAGCGCAAAGGCACGCATCGAAGCAAAGGACTCAAACTTGTGGAAGTGGTGCGTGTGTCCGTATTGCCCGTTGAAATGATTATGGAGGCCGGTCAGGATGACTGAACGCGAAGCCGAACAGGAAGCAGTCGTGGCGAAGGCCTGGGTGAACATCGTGCCCTCTTTCGCGAGAGCATCCAGATGGGGTGTCTCGATCACCGAGTTCCCATAACACCCCGCGACCGGAGATTGATCATCCGTGACAAAGAGAATGACATTCGGCCGTTCACCCGCCACCACCGGCAGCAAGGAGACAAGAAAGATTAAGAGAAGCTTCATCCCTCGAAGGTCTCTTCTTTGCCATTGTCGGTCAATACAGGAGAAAATCAGGGCGCGGCCAAGCATTCGAAATGATACCCTTGGCTTAGCCAATTTTTGCGCCAAAGTCCCCTCAACCCTAAAATCATGAATCCCTATCCCAAAACCTTCTCCCATATCGGAATCTCGGTCCCAGACCTCGATGCTGCTGTCAAATTCTACGCCGATGTCATGGGCTGGTATACCATTATGGGACCCACGGTGGTGCATGAGGAATCTGACAGCGCGATCGGCCAGATGTGCCTCGATGTTTTCGGCAAGGGATGGGGCACCTTCAAAATTGCCCACCTCTCCACCGGAGACAAAATCGGGATCGAAATGTTTGAGTTCAAAAACAACGAGAAACCGAAAGAATTCGAGTATTGGAAAACGGGAACCTTCCACTTCTGTGTCCAAGACCCAAATATTGAAGAGTTGGTCGAAAAAATCGTAGCGCACGGCGGGAAAAAACGCATGCCGATTCGGGAATATTACCCTAAGAAAAAGCCCTTTAGAATGGTTTACGTTGAAGATCCGTTTGGCCTCGTTTTCGAAATCTACACCCACAGCTACGAGTTAACCTATTCGCAAGGAGCTTATTAAAGCAGAGTCCGGTAGTCGCCATCTCTGCGTGTGATCTTATCGCGGTCGAGACGCTCCAGTAGCGGCATGATGACCTTGCGCGAGGTATCGAGATGCTGTCGTAATTCGGAGGCCGTGGCCTGGCCATTTTCTTCCATAAAAGCGCGCACTTGATCGATGGTGTTTTGAAACACTTGGCCGCCCAAGGTGACCTTGGGATCGAGCGGAATGATCTGGCGGGTTCGGGAAAGAAACTTATAGGCCGCCTGATGATTCGCAGTCGCTTGCAGTTCGGCCGGAAGCGGCGGAGCCAGCCCGGCCTCATCGAGGGTTCGCAGGATCTCAGCAGCCGGGCCTTCCAACGCCGGAGGAAGTTCCAGCGAATGTGAATTATGACAAATAATGTTCTCGGCGACCTTGAAGTTTTTTTCACTTAACTGAAGGAGAAGCGCATCAAACAAACCCGCAACTGCGGTCGCAGTCCCCAGATTTTTCTTCAAAATATCCGTCGACATGCCGACATGATCGGGGTGACTTACGTGATAATCTTGGACCGTTTTTGACGATTTTTTAACGAGTTCTTTCCAGTAAATCGCGTGGGCAAAATGCTTCTCGCCCCGCGGAATGACTTCATTCGCCTTGGTCAACTTTTTGAGCGCTGTTTTCACCTCGGCATCCGAGAATGGCAGTGACTGGGTTAGAACGGTCGTGGGCACGAAATGATCGCGCTCCAAGTGAGTCTTCAGCAGGACGAGCAGGTCGTGAGGAGCGAGGGCCCGGGCGTGGAGAAATGATTGCCGCTGCTCGGAGCGGAACTGACGTCGGGTCGGATGAGCATCGAGGACGATCGCTCCGGCCAAGGTGGCTTCGCCGGAAAGCTCACGAATGACCAACCTCTCGCCAGCCAAAGCGTGGATGGGATGATCGAAACGGAGTTGTGCAATCGAAGTATCGCCGGGGCCCAGAACAATATCCTCGGGGAAAAGCACCCTCGCTTGGGTGCGGCCGGACCCATGATGCACGAAGACCCGGTGGTTCGACTTGAGCGGACGTTGCGTTCCTTTTTGCCCCGGAATGGGCCGGTGGGAACGGGTGATCTCGACATCGATTTCGAGGGTCGCTTCGCCGGGATTTCCTCCCACCAACAGGTGGCCGCGCGAGACTCCTTTTTTCCCCTTCGAGCTGAGAGGGAGATCGGGAAGGTTCAAAGCGGTGCGCATTCCGGGAACCGCTTGATTGAGTGAGGCACTGTGGTTTTGAATCGAGCGAACGTGCGTCTTAAGACCCGATGGATAAGCGGTAAGTTGGGTGCCCACCGCGAGTATTCCTCCGGTCAGGGTTCCGGTCACGACCGTCCCAACCCCCTTCGGCGAGAAGGCGCGATCGACCGCGAGACGGGGGTGTTCAAAATCGCGCGGAGCAGGAGTGTTCGCCAGAGTCTTGGCAATCATGTCCTTGAGTTCATCCATCCCAAGACCGGTGGGAGCGGAAACCGGTACGATGGGAGCACCCTCCAAAGCCGTCCCTTGCAAGTCATCAGCGAGGATCTCAATGACAAAATCGAGATCCTCAACGAGGTCCGCCTTGGTAAGCACAACGATGAAATTTTTGATCCCGAGATAGGTCAGAATTTGCAGATGCTCCTCAGACTGGGGCATCCACGAATCATCAGCCGCCACGATAAAAATCCCCAAGTCGATCGACGCCACTCCCGCGACCATGTTGTTCACGAAGTCCGCGTGCCCTGGCACGTCTACCACTCCGATCTCGAAGGTGTCATTTTGGGTTTGGGGGATCGGAAGAGAGAAGTGCGCAAAGCCCAGCTCGATTGTCACGCCGCGTTCCTTTTCCTCCGGCAAGCGGTCGGGATTGGTCCCGGTAAGGGTATAAACGAGGGTGGACTTGCCATGGTCAATGTGACCAGCAGTGCCGATGATAAAATTACGGGGCATGGTTCTCAGGATGCTGGCACGATCTCGGAGATCCGTGCTTTTTCAAAATCAAAGGGCGTCATTTCAAGAGTGACCCGGACCCCCGGAACAATCTCGTCCTTGCGAGATTCCAGCGCCTTGGCGGGATGCGCAATCACCTTCTTGCCATTGGGCAAGCTGACCCGGAAGGCGCGGTCGCTTAAAATGAGCAAGACCTCGCCGGTCGTAATGATGGGTTCACTGGGCACGGGTTAATTTTTGGATAAGACCAGCCGAGAAGCAAGGAGGGAGAAGAAAAGCTTGCGAGAGATTTAGAGGATTCGAAGGTGGGAGGGTGATTTTACATCCGCCGGCTCGAGAAATGATCGAGAACTCGAGCGATCTCGAAACCATCTTCTCCGAAGGGGCTTAGGGAGATTTCTCCTTCACCTTGGTCCTCTGTTGCTTTCTTGCGGTTACGCTCATCTTCCTCGTTCGGCGTCAAGCGACCCCGCCGCCGCCTCTCCTCTCGTGGCGATCACAACGATTCCTTCTTGAGCGACGTCAAGGTGAGGCCTTTGAATTCGACCTCAACTCCCTCGGCTTGCAGCGCAATCTGACCTTTGCTGACCGTGCAATTTTTCCCGTGGTTCACCATGTCGCCATTGACCCAAACCTTCAGCTCGGCTCCCTGGCACTCAATCACCATGGTGTTCCACTCGCCCACTGGCTTCTCCGATCCATCCGTGAGATTGAGAATACGACGCGAGTCTCTCTCCTCGCCACCCCACTTCTGATTCTTACCCTTGGGCCGGCGTTTCTCCATATTGGGCACCTCGATATTTTCGGCAATACACCAGAAGTCACCGGCATTGGTATGGTGCATTTGCACTTCGATCGAAGCCGGAAACATTCCGTAGAGAGCCCGGGGAGTGGACGCATGCACCAGCACCCCGCAATTTCCAGGCTTGGCCGCAAAACGATACGCCAACTCCAGCCGGTAATTTTCGTGGACCGTGTCCGTGATCAAATGCCCGCCAGGATTCCCAAGACTCACCAGCATGCCCTCACGAACGATGAAGCTGGGCTTCACCTCCACATTCTTATCAGCAGCAGGAACGTCAACGTGCCAGCCAGTGAGATCCTTACCATTGAAGAGCTCAACCGCTTTCTCATCATCCGCCAAGGCAAGGGAGGAGATGGCTAAAGAAACAACGGCGACGAGGAGACGGGATGAGTTTTTCATAATAATTCCTCAGAAAAGATGCTCCGAAATCGTCTTTCTTTCAAGTGTCATCATCGTCGCTTTCTCAGCCCCACCCAGGCATCCCAATCATTCAAAAGCGCTGCATCGATAACACGACCCACCGCGCCCTTCATTCCCCCGAGGTCCGACCCGAGGTGAATTCCCACCAGGGAACGCCGACCGCCTCGCTCCATCCAAACCGGACCTCCACTCACGCCCTTTGAGGTTTCGAGGTCATACCCGAACACGCTTCCCTGAATCGTGGTGACTTTCCCCGCTCCCACGAAAAGCCTCGCTCCGGTCGCGCCTTTGATCCGCTTCGACTCACCCGGATATCCCGCTACGCTGATGACATCCCCCACTTTCAAATGCCCCGCCGTCCGCGAAAGCTGGAAGGAATTCCCCCTCCCAAAATTCTTCCCCAAATCGACAAAACCATAGTCACACCGCACCAACGGAACGCTCGATTTTTTGACAGACCGATGAGTCAGCCGAGCCCGATAGTCCGGAGAAACACTCCAGACCTGGTCCTGCGGCAAGCGCCCAACATCCCCGCGCTCCCGCCGCACGAGACTGTCGGCGGTTTCATCATTCACCTTGGAAACATCCGCCCTCCCGACGGCCAGCTGGATGCTTCGCAGACTCCCTTTCTGCGAGGGTGGATCGTAGAGGCTATGCGCCGCCGTCAGGACATAACGTCCATCGATCAGAGCACCGGTGGCCGAAGAATCCCGCCCCAGAATCACCGCGAACTTCCGCTTCATTCTTAAAAAACAAATCCCCTCGGCATGACGACCCGGAACCATGACCTTCTTACGAAGGGTTGCGAGATTTTGCTCTCCCGAATTCGAACATCCACTGATTAAAAAACCGCATCCCAGCAACAGACCCACGACGATACTTTTAAATCTGCGACGGCCCTTCCCTTCTTTCATCGCGGTGAGTATGCCTCATCCTCCCAAGCAGGCAAGGAACCACCGTGCCCCTGTGATATCAAGAACGACACAAGTTGGCCACGGGAAGCGAGCATCCCTCCCTAAAACGGACCGAAAGATGAACGGAGCCTGACTGATCATGATCAGGAGAAACAGCAGCAGTAAATAGACATCAACAGAACGATTTTTCCTATTGCCTTAATAGATCAAGTTGTTCACGGTCGTTTCTCCAATAGACGAAAATATCCTCCGGCAAGCCACCTTCCGTTACCCCAAGGGGATTGCAAAACAAGCCTATAACTATGAAAAACAAAACAAACCTTACAGGACTCGCGCTCACTCTAAGCCTAGCCGTGAGTGCCAGCGCAGCAGTCTCCTTCGTCGGTGTTGATTCCACAGCCGGGGCGAACTGGCGGACTGCTGCAAACCTTGAGTCCGACAACGAGTATGGCACTGCCGGGTATGTCGTCTTCGGGCTCAACCAGGACGATTCTCTTTACGATGGCAACTACGACGTCGGCAACACCAACCCCTTGAACCTCTACAACCTTCCCTCCGGAATTTCCGTTTCGACCGTCGACATCAACATCGGCATGTGGTCTGGAAACGGGAACTTCGGAACGATCGAGGACCCAGGTAACAGCAACGCGATCACCAGCGCGCCAGTTCTTGCGAACTCGACCGGAACAAGACAATTTACGATTTCACGAGCGCTGAGCACCGGCTACCGGCTCACCCTGCTGACCGCCTCCGGTGACAACCAGGGCACGGAATTCACCCTCACTGTCAACGATGGCTCCGGGGCCATGATGTCAAACTACGACCACGCGGCGAATGGCCTCGCATTCCATGTCTACGACATCTCTGCGGGCACGAGCGACATCGTGATCGATATTGCGTCCACTGCCGAGAACCGTTCATTAACTGGAATTGGGTTCGATGTCCTCCCTGTCCCCGAACCATCTTCCACTCTTTTGCTCGGCCTCGGGATGGCCGGCATTGCTTTGCGCCGCCGCCGGTAAGTTTCGCGGTAGCTGAACCTGCTCCACTCGCGGTCACCGGCAAATCAGATCCGTCGGGGGCTTATTGCCCCGATCTTCGACCTCCTTATGTCTCTCTCGAATCTCATTCCGTGGGGATTCGCGATTCCAACGATTACGAGTCTCCCCTAAGCTTTCCTTTAATCTAGAAATCCTTCCCTCAACTGCAACTCCAACAAGCCCAATAAAAATGCCTCATCTCACCAAACTCATCACCGTATCGGCCCTCCTCCTCGGGGCCTCGACCGCAGGCGCGACTGTCACCGCGATCGGCGTGGACGCCACTACCGGCCCGAACTGGCGTAGCGCTGCCAACCTTGAGACTGACAACGAATATGGCACTGCAGGTTACGTGGTTTTCGGACTCAACGAAGCTGATGCCGTCTACAACGGAGATTTCGATATCAGCGATACCAATCTTCTTAACGCCTACAATCTACCCGCCGGAGTTTCCGTTTCGACGGTAGACACCAACATTGGCATGTGGTCCGGCAACAACGCCAACTTTGGCGAGATCGAGGATCCCGGTAACGGCAACGCCATCACGAATGCCCCCGTCCTCGCCAACTCAACCGGAACCAGGCAGTTCACGGTCACGCGCGCTGCCAGCGAGCCGTTCCAGATCACTATCATGATGGCTTCCGGAGACAATCAGAGCACGGAATACACCGTGGCACTCGATGACGGTTCCGGCTCCGCGAGTTCGAACTACGCCCATCTCACGAACGGCCTGGCCTACCACGTCTTCGCTGTTTCCGACGGCGACAGCGACATCGTGATCGACATCACCAGCACCCCCGAAAACCGGAGCCTCATGGGAATCGCTTTCGACACCGATACCGTTGATCTCACCGACCCGAGTGACCTGAACTCCAATGGGATCGGCGACAACTGGGAGGCGTTCTACTTTGGAGGCGTCGGGATCGTCGATCCTGCTGCTGACGAAGAGGCGGATGGGCTCAGCAACTTGGAAGAGTGGCAAAACCTGACCCATCCAAAGGTCGCTGATAGCGATTCCGATGGCCTCGATGATGGCGAGGAAGTCAATACCCATTCGACCAGCCCCACGGATCGCGATACTGACGACGACGGCTACAATGATCAATTCGAGGTTGATAATTTCGCCTCTGGTTTCGACCCGCTCGTAGATGACTCCAGCGAGGATCCTGACAACGATGGACTCGACAATGCGGCCGAGCTTGCGAACTCGACCGATGCCCTCGACCCAGACTCAGACGATGACGCCATTGAAGACGGCGACGAAGTCGGTGGTAACCTTAACCCTTACAACGGAGGGATCCTTGGAGTAGCCCCCGGCGACCCCACCTCCCCTAATAATCCGGACTCCGATGGCGATAGCATTGCTGACTTTGCCGAGATCGACAGCGCCAACGGCTACATCACTGATCCGAATAACGCGGACACCGACGGCGACGGAACCGCCGACAACACAGAGATATCTAACGGTTCGGATCCGACGAATAGCGCGAGCGTTCCGCCCGTCCCCGCCGGGCTCATCAGCGTTGATCTCCAAGGCAACCCAGAAGGAGCAGCCTTCGCCATCGATCCCGTTCTGATGATGAGTGGCTTCGAACCCCGTGCTGGGATCATGACGGGCGTGTGGAATGCCCTTACCCTGCCTGGACACCCGAACGTGGCTCTCGATCCGAGCTTCGACCTCGTCGATGCGAACGGCAATGACAGCGGAGTCACCTTCTCGCTCACCGGCACTGTCTCAAGCTGGACTAATGCCTCTCAAAACGACCCTCTTGCCAACGACTACCTGTTTGTCAACGCAGGCAATGCAGAGGCGAGCGCGGCGTGGGAAATCTCCGGTGTTGCCCCGCAGTCCAATTTTACCTTTTTCGCTTATGGTAGCGTCGCCCGCGACATGCTGCTGACGGTCGACACCAATGGCGACGGCGACCTCAACGACGAAACGCCGACCAACGTTGGCACCGCAGGTTTCGAATTCACCGGGATAGCTGGTAGCGACGGAAAAATCATCGGGTCGATCGACCCCGGCGTATCGAATGAGGCGAACTGGAGTGGTTTCCAACTCCTCCACGTCAGCGCCTCGCAGGGCGGACTCAGAGTAAGTGACATTCGCCACACCGAAGATGATGCCATCGAGCTCACCTGGACGACCATTCCTGGGAAAAGTTACACGGTAGAAGCCTCCCTCGATCTGGAGACCTGGATCGACTTGCTCACAGAAATAGATGCCGCCGCCTCGCCCGCGACAGCCACCACGGTGATTGTCGACAGACCAGCGGCAATTGAAACGAAGAAGCACTATCGCGTTCGCGAAGAGTAGTCTCACTCATCGCAAATTGATCCGAGATGCGCTTTACTCATCCCAGTAAGCAGGCGCTGACCAACCCACCCCTTAGATGATGACTCTCTTACGCCAAGGCGCCTTTGCAGCGCTCCCACTCCTCGCTACCGCGATGAGCCTCAAAGCATCTGTCACCATCGTGGGGGTTGACTCGACCGCTGGTGCGAACTGGCGCACCGCTGCCAATCTCGACGCAGACCAAGAGTACGGCACGAGCGGCTATCTCATTTATGGGCTGGCGGCGGCGGACAGCATCTACACACAACCCTACGACATCTCGTCCGCAAACCCTAACAACGTCTACAACCTTCCCGCTGGCGTGGGAGTGACCAGTGTCGACACCAACATCGGGATGTGGTCGGGCAATGGCAACTTCGGGACATTGGAAGACCCCACGGCGGGAAATGTTATCACCAGCGCCCCGGTCCTCGCCAACTCCAGTGGAACGAGGCGCTTCACCGTCACCCGCGCCAACTTTGACGCCTTCCGACTCACCGTGATCACGGCCTCAGGCGACAATCAAGGCACCGAATACATCGTCACGGTCAATGATGGCAGCGGTTCCCAATCCACCACCTACGATCACCCGAGCAACGGCGTCGCCTACCATGTCTTCGACGTTTCAACGGGCACCTCAGATATCACCATCGACGTCGTCAGCTCAGGCCAGAACCGATCTCTGACCGGCATCGCATTCGACTCAGCCGTCGATATCACTGATCCGACCGACAGCGACAACGACGGCATGGGCGACAACTGGGAGACCTTCTACTTTGGAAATTTGAGCCGCGATGGCAGCGGAGACTTGGACTCTGACAGCCTCAACGATGTCGACGAGTGGGCTGAGCAAACCATCCCTGACGACTCTGACTCCGACGATGACGACCTTACCGACGGCCAGGAAATCGACACTTACAGCACGGACCCGCTCGACAATGATAGCGACAACGACGGCTTCAGTGATGGCGATGAAATCACAGGAGGAACCAACCCCAACGACAACGCGAGTTTCCCGGTGGTAACTGTCGGACGGCCAGTGTCCGGTTCTACCAACACGATCCGTGACAGTGTCGTTGTCTTCAACGAGATCCACTATCACCCCGCGGACGATAACGATGCGCTTGAGTATATCGAACTTTACAACCAGCTCGCCGTCGATGTCGACCTGAGCAACTGGCGCATCGAGGGTGTCGCTTTTGATTTCCCGGAGGGCACCGTGATCGGCGCCCGCAGCTACCTGACCATCGCCAAAAATCCGACCAATTACCCCGGCGCGCTCGGACCCTTTGCGGGGACCCTTTCAAACTCCGGAGAGACTCTACGCTTGTTTAACAATAATCGCGCTTTCCGCACCACCACTGGCGCAGGTCCGAACGGCGCGAGCTCCGATTCGCTCGACCGTCGCCGCATCATGGATGAGATCTCATACGGCGACACCTCTCCGTGGCCGCTGGGTCCCGATGGTTCGGGATCGACGCTGGCAAAAATCGACCCCGCGACAGGGAGCGCCCATCCGCAAAACTGGACGCACAGCACCGCCGCTAACGGGACGCCCGGCAGGACCAATATCCAGGCACTCCTCCCAGCGATCGCCTTTAATGAAGTCGCCGCCTCGACTGCGCCGACCTTCCAGCTTGAGTTCCACAACCACAGCGCCCTGCCGATCGCACTCGGCGGCATGGTCATCACCTCCTCCAATTCTCACCATAGTGACTCCACTTTTCCGGCCAGCATCCTCGCCCCCAGAACATTTACCACGATCGACGCCACCGCACTTGGCTTCACCCCCGCAGACAACGATCGCTTGTTTCTCTTTACCGCAGGAAAGGCAGCTCTCATCGATTCGGCTCGAGTCGACGATCAACTTAAAGGCCGCAGTCCTGACGGCACAGGACGCTGGCTCAATCCTGACACGGCCACATTGGGCAGCGCCAACGCCTTCACCTTCGAGGATGCCATTGTCGTCAACGAGATTTTTTACCACGCCTACCCGGTGCGCTCGACCTCCGGCACACCGCCGACTTACGCCCACGTTCAAGTCATGGATTTCAACCATGTCTGGCGCTACAACCTCGACGCCGGCACTGGCGGTTTGCCCTCCGGATGGGAAGGCCGCGCCCACACAGTCGATGACCTCAGTTGGTCACAGGGTCCCGGCCTGCTCGGTTTTGAAACCGGGACACTTGACGAAGCCATCCTAACAGCCGTCACCCGTGAATCAAAAATCCCTTACTACTTCGAAACTGAGTTCAGCTACAACGACTCAGCAGCCGTCGATCAAATTACCTTCGAGCACTACATCGACGACGGCGCCGTTTTCTATCTAAACGGCGCCGAGATCGGCCGCTACAACATGGCCCCGGGACCCATTACTCCCATGACACCCGGCACCACGGTCACCAACGCAACCCTCGGGACACTCTCCTTTAGTAACCCAAACATCCTCCAAGGCAGCAACCTTCTCTCGGTTGAAATTCACCAATCCAGCACCGGCAGCAGCGACCTCGTCCTTGGCCTGCGCACCAGTTTGAGAAAGTTCAAGACCCCCGGCACACCAGCCACGCCCTATGCCGAGCGCGACGAAGAATGGCTCGAACTCTACAACCGCGGAGCTTCCACTATCGATCTCAGCACTTGGGAGATCAACGGCGGAATTCGCTACAACTTCCCTATCGGCACGATGCTCGGTTCAGGCGACTACCTCGTTGTCGCCAAAGACGCTACTGCTCTCGCGCAAAAATATCCGGGCATCACCGTCGTCGGTGATTACTCAGGAGGCTTGGGTAACGGCGGCGACCACCTCGTCCTCGAGGACGGTCGCGGCAACCCAGCGGATGAAATCACCTATTTCGATGGTGGTAAGTGGCATGGCAAAGCCGACGGCGGCGGGTCCAGTCTGGAACTGCGCGATCCGAACGCGGACAATCACGTCGCCACGGCCTGGGCGCCGAGCACCGAGTCCGCGCGCAGCGGTTGGAACAACTACACCTACGAGGACGTCGCGGTAAGCGACGGCATCGGCAACAATGTCTACCACGAATTCCTTATCGCCCTGCTCGACTCAGGCGAGTTCCTCCTCGACGACGTCAGTGTCATCGAAAACGGCAGCACCGAAATGATCCAGAACGGCGATTTTGAAAGCGACACGCCGGGCTCCGGTGCTGACAAGTGGCGCGCCCTCGGCACACACGGATCGCACGGCAGGACCGTCGTCGTCACTGACCCTGACTCCCCCGGAAACCAGTGTCTGCATATCGTCGCCACCGGCCCGACCGGGGACAAGCATAACAAAATTGAGACCACTTTCGACAACCGCGAGCGGGTCACCGCAGGCGCGACTTACCGCATCAGCTTCCGCGCAAAATTCCTCAGCGGTAGCAACCAGGTCAACACGCGCCTTTATTTTAACTACCTGCAGCGTACCACCACTCTTCCAACTTCTGAGATTTGGGGAACGCCTGGGACGCTCAATTCAAGCGCACTCGGAAACTCGGGCCCGACCTTGAAGGGCTTGGCCCACGCCCCGGTTGTGCCCGACGCAAACCAGTCCGTAAACGTCGCTATCGACGCCGCCGATCCGGACGGCATCAGGGACCTCACTCTCTATTATTCCAGCGACGGCGGTGCGTTCCAGAGCTCCCCGATGGCCGCCGGACCAGATGGTATCCGCCACCTCGGCACCATCCCCGGACAGTCAGCCAACCGCATCGTCCGCTTCTATGTGCAAGCCACCGACAACGCCAATGCCACCACCTTCTATCCCGCTGGCGGCCCCGAAGGCGGCGCTTTCTATAAAGTCCAAGACGGCCTCGCCGATAACTCGGGCGTGCGGCACAATTTCCGAATCGTGATGTCTAACAGCGACCAGTCATTCCTCTTCAATAGAACCAACCGATTGAGCAACGACCGCTTCCCGGTCACCGTCATCGAGGATGAAGAGAAGGTCTACTACGATGTCGGCCTTCGCCTCAAAGCCAGCGGCTTCGGCCGCTTCAACAGCGGTCACTATGGTTTCAATATCCGCTTCCAACCCGACCAACTTTTTCGGGGAGTTCACGGAACAATCTCCATCGAGCGCAGCCCGAACCTCAAGGAAATCCTCGCCAAACATCTCATGAACCGGGCTGGCGGATCTTATGCCTCTTTCTATGATGACGTCGCCCACATCATCACTCCGACCACCGGTGACCGCGGCATCGGCCTCCTCTCAATGGCGCGCCAAACCGGCACCTTCTTCGACGGACTTTTCCCCGATGCCGACGACACGGGTACTCTTTTCAATCAAGAACTTCTCTACAATCCCAATGGCACCGACGGCGGACCGGAAGGCCTGAAAATCGGAAATCCCTACAACCACACCAATGGCCGCTACGACCTCGAAGACCGGGGCCTCGACAAGGAACCTTACCGGTGGGGATTCCAAATTCGCTCAGCACGTGGGCGCGATGATTACCGCCCACTCATCGCCCTCAATCAAGCGATGGAACTCAGTGGAACCGCTCTCAAAACCGCCCTCGACGAGATCATTGATGTCGATCAATGGATGCGCACCTTTGCGATGATGTCCCTCAATGGCACCGATGATATTTACAGCCGAATTTGGGAACACAACTTCCGCTACTACGTCCGCCCCACCGACCAAAAAATCATCGTCCTGCAATGGGATCTTGATCGCTCGTTTCAATTAGGCACCACTTCGTCAGTGACACCGAGTCGAAATTCAGTCACCAAAATTTTCGCCATCCCGCAATACCGCCGCCTCTTTGACGGCCAGCTGAACGACCTCATCGAAACAACCTTCAACAGCACCTACACAAACTTGTGGGCCTCTCACTTCGGCACCCTCACCGGCGGCGGTCTCACCGGCCTCCCCGGATACATTTCAGGACGGGCCAACCATATCGCGAATAGCCTTCCTTCCGAGGTCCCCTTCCTCATCACCACCAACGGCGGAAACAATTTCACAGAAGCCGACACCGCCGTTGATCTCACCGGAAGTGGCTGGATCGATGTCTTCAGTATCGCAGTCAACGGCCTTCCCCATGTCGTCACTTGGACCGATACCGACTCGTGGAAAATCTCCGTCGCCATCTCGATTGGCCCAAATTTGCTCTCACTGAAAGCCTACAACAATCAGGGTCTCGAAGTCGGAAATGACGCCATCACGGTGACCAACACCGGGAGTGTCACCCTCGCCAACGCCGACAATACCATCATTCGCGAGCTCCACTACAATCCTATCGAAGCAAGCGCGACCGAGATAGCCGCAGGCTTCGCAGAGAGTGACGCCTTCGAGTTCATCGAGATCCTTAACACCAGTGAAGCCATCGGCATCGATCTCAGCGGAGCAAGCTTCACCGACGGAATTGATTTCATCTTCCCGCAAGGCCTCACCCTCGCTCCGGGTGCCCGCTTGCTCATTGTCGCGAATCAAGCAGCTTTCGAGTTCCGCTACGGAACCGCCCTTGCCACCATCGCAGGGCAGTTTTTCGGCCAACTCAGAAACAGCGGTGAGCATATCCGCTTTGAAGCCGCCGACACCAGCGCCATCGCCGACTTCACCTATGGTGACGCCAACCCGTGGCCAATGGGCTCCGACGGCACCGGATACAGTCTGGTCTTCTCCGGCACCGATCCCAATTCCGCTCTCGCTTGGCGCACAAGCACCACTCTGGGAGGATCACCCGGCAGCGACGACGGCCAGTCCTTCACCGGCACCGCTGACGAGCTCGTATCGTATGCCGTCCAAAGCGCGCTCACGCCAGTCGTTATCGGGGACTCGTTTCAGGTCAGCTTTCTTCAAAATCTCGCCAGCGACGATGCGCTCGTGATCGCAGAATACTCCACCGACCTCATCGACTGGATTCCCCTCACCTCTGCCGACCTCCAATCACGCCTCAACCAAGGTGATGGCACAACACGAGTGAGCTATCAGAACCCACTCACACTCTCGGCCGAACTCCATCAGTTTATGCGACTTCGTGTCTTGACGAGGTAAGACAAATCCAGCAGGCACAGGATTCTTTGGCCTCATTTCCTCTGCAAGAGTAGACCCCCGTCATCCAGGGTCTGTCCGGCAGGATAATGAAGATGGATAGCCACCATCCCAAACACTCCTGCCTCGCCCTCGTCAGCAGCGCCGGCGAACAAGGTGACTGCACGCGCGCCTCACTCGACTTCGCACTTTCCAAGCTTAACTCCTCGCCCGACTACGGGCCCTTTAAGAATTTCCGCCTTCGCGATGCCCGGCTTATTTTTTTGATAATTTCTGATTATTCAATTGGGTTTCGCGTTCTTGACGTATTTCTCAAACCAGGCAAGAAAGCGTTCCAGAAGGTCTTTTTGATAGCTGTGTTTTCTGATGCCATGGTGCGCGTTAGGATAAACTACGAGTTGGGTTTCGCGGCCTAAGTGTTTCATCGCTTGATACATCTGTTCGGAGTGGATGATCGGCTGATTCCAGTCTTTTTCTCCGCCGATGAAGAGGGTCGGAGTGGTGATATTTTCGACGGACATGAACGGTGAGATACTGTCCCAGAGAGCGCGATTTCTCCAGGGTGCACCGAGTTCCTGATGCCACCACAGATAGTAGGGATCGTGCCCGTAGGTGGACGTATACCATCCAATGCTGGCTCCGCTGATGGCCCCTGCAAATCGCGGCGTCTTGGTAATGACAAAGTTCGTCAGTGTCCCGCCGGACGACCAACCACCGACACCGAGCCGGTCAGGATCGACGTAGCCCTGTTCGATGAGGTAATCGGTCGCCGCGATGACATCTTCGACATCCTTCGTGCCGTAGGCTTTGTTGAGAGAGAGTGCGAAGTCTTGCCCCCGCCCCCCTGATCCCCGGACATTCGGCATCACCACGACGTAGCCATTCGCGGCAAACATTTGCACCCGAAAATTAAAACTAGCATCATACTGGGATTCCTGGCCGCCGTGAAGCCAGAGAATCGTCGGGTATTTATGCTTCGGGTCGAAGTCCTGTGGCTTGTAAACAAAGGTCTGAATCTCGGTGCCGTCGACCGTGGGAAAACGAAGTTCCTCCGCATCTGACAACCAGACCGAACCCAGCAACGCGCGATTGAGAGCGGTGAGACGGCGGGGTTGCGGCTCAGAGGGCTCGGCATCGAGGATAAACAAATCATTAGGCAGGCTTGGCTTGCTCATGACGACGACGACACTGCCATTCGGAACCACCGCGATCTCCCAGACACTGAGCTTACCCGTGAGGGGGCGGGTCAATTTGCGATCGGCGACCGATACGGCCACCAGATCTACCCGACCATCATCTTCGAGCATGGCATAGATCGTCTTGCCATCCGGCGAAAACTTCAAGCCATAGGCCTTGCGATCGAGCTCCGCGGTGGTGAGCAGCACGGGGTGGTCACCACCAATCCCAATCATCGCGATCTTTGTCTGTAGGTAAGACGCGGGGATGTCGCTCCGGTCGCTGAAACTGGTGAGATAAGCGATCAGCTTACCGTCGGGATGCCAGATCGGGGATTCGTCGCTCCCGGGGTTTGTCGTGAGTTGGATCGCTTCTTGCTTGTCTGCTGGCACGTCGGATTTGACGAGCCAGATGTCGGAGTTGTCGTTGCGGAAAGGGTCTTCGGTGCGGTTACTAGTGAACGCGATCATGGTGCCGTCCGGTGACCAAGTGGCACCATACTCATCGGAGTCGCCGTCGGTGATCTGCATCGTTCTCTCCGACCCGAGGTCGTGGACGTAGAGATGGGTGGGGCGGTGCTTCAGGTAGCCGAGGTAGTCTCGCTTAAAGACGAGATCGTCGATGACCCAGGGAATGGTGGGCTCGTCTGTCTCTTCGTCGCGGATGGAGAGGAGGAGGCGTTTCCCGTCGGGGGACATTTTGTAGCCCTCGATGCCTCCCTTGATTTCAGTCACCTGAACGCGCTCGCGGCCCGCGCGCAGGTCTTGTTTGAAAAGCTGCCAGCCGTGGTCTATGCTAGGGGCGGTGAAGGTTAGGGACTGACTATCGGATGTCCAACCGGGGCTCCCAACCCTCGATCCTTTCGGGGTGATGGGACGTGCCTCGCCCCCTTCGGTGGGCACCATCCAGAGGCGTGATTCAGAGCGGTCATTCTCGAGGTCTTTGGTGCTGACCCAATAGACGACCCATTTGCCGTCTGGGCTTATGATCGGGCTCTCGACACTCTTCAGGGCAAAGTAGTCATCAATCACGACACTTCGTTTGACCCTTTGATCTTGTGCCATTGCGGCACTTGTCCCAATCATCGCCGCTAATAGGGCGAAAAAAGCGAGAGGCCCGCATGCCCAGGGCGTTTCAAGACGGAATTCAATCACTCGTGAAGGTAATCCTCCTTCCCCCCATTCCAAGGATTGTTTTGGCAACCTTGGGAATTCGGCGAGCAGAGTCAGGACGCGACCGTTACCGAGAGGGATCTCTCCGGGCTGCTAGGTGGCGGTCGCCTTTCGAGTCTCTTCTGAACATCGAGCCTAGCATCGCGAATCGGCCCGGTGACGAAATTGATCTCCTTGAGTCGCAGCTCCGGCTGCTAGGAATTTCCTTCTCGCGGAAGGTCCGTGAAGCCGCCGTCGGGCCTCCTGGGAGGAGGGGGGAAGAGCGGCTCTAGGCAGAGACTGAGCTTCAACCGATTCCGGTCGTTTTCTATCATAGACTTTTGTTACCTGACTTATTTTTCACGGTTTAGGTTGCGTAGTTTTGAATGCGTGTTCCTATTTGTAGGGATATGACTACGAAGCAAACGAACTTACCAACATCGAGTATTACGACCTCTAAAAAAAGGCTTACGAGCCAGGACCTTAGAAAGGCTCTCAATCGCCTTTCCGATATCGCACCTAGCGATAGTCCCCTCATCAGCTGCTTTATCAATTTGACAGAAAACCTCCAAGCGACCCTTCAGCTCTTCGACCGACAGGCGAAGGATATGGCGAGACATTTCGTAGGCTCGCGCTTGCTCGATTTCCAAGATGCCTACGGGGAAATCCGAAAATACCTCACCGACTCAGTCCCCAAAGGCTCCCGGGGAGCGGCCATCTATGCTCGATGGGGGAAACGCCCCCTTCTCATTCCTTTGGATTTCAAGGTGGTCTTAGAGACCAAGCTCGTCGTCGATACCCTTCCTCATATCTACCCAGTCATCGAAACAAGGGATACCTATCATCGCTTTGCGATTGTGATTGTCACTGAGAAAGAGGCACGCATCGTTGAGACGGTGATGGGCGCGGTCACACAGGAAATCTTCACCGCGCGACCTGAGTTACGCGAGCGCCTGGGACGCGAGTGGACCCGCGAACGATTCCAGAAGTATCGCGACGAGCAGAACGATCGCTTCATGAAGCAGAAGATTGAAATCCTCGACGAATTGATGCAGCGACGCGGGCACAATCACCTTGTTATCGCGGGTAGCCCCAAGATGGTCGCCCGGCTCACGAAGTCGCTCCCGACGCGGCTGAAGGATAAGTTAATCACCACCTTGTTCGCAAATCCGAGCAACGGAATCTATCCCATCGTGGTAGAGGCGCTGGAGGTCTTCACTGCCTATGAGCACATCGAGAGTCACGACCGCGTGAGCCAACTGCAGTCCGCGATCTTGAGCGCTGGGCTGGGCGTTGCGGGTTCAGAGGAAACTCAAAAAGCCATTGCACAGGGTTACGCCGATATGCTCATCATTAATAAGGAGCTGCCAGATAGCGAACTGCGCGAGCGCTTGGTCCGCCTCGCAATCCGAAATGACGTCCCTATCGAAACGGTAAAAGACAGCGACGTCCTCGAAGAACTGTCGGGAGTCGGGTGCCTCCTGAGCTATCGCCCGCACTCTAACAAGAGTGTCGCAAAACCCTGATTGAGCCTATCGATTCGTTGCGGCAGGATGGTGCCTTAGAGGGGGGCGGATTTCGCTATGCTTGGCATATTTCTTTTCTAAGATTCGAGAAGACGTTGCCGTTTCACACCTCGGAAAGGAAGAAACCCGTTCTTCCCCTCTCATCAAATCAACGAACTCGGAGATCGAATTACTCGAGGCCAATCCCGACCACCGTAAATCGCCCAACCTGTCTCAACGGCTCGCGCTCCACAAAAGCGCTGCCGATGTCGCCAGCCAGCAAGCTCTCGTCCAGATCCGCGTGGATGGCGATACCATCCAGCAACGAGTGACCGACGTCCTCAACGCGCTTGCGGGTGCCAAGATTACCGAGATCACCTTTACCGACCTCCTCGACCCGGGGGCCACCTAATCAGGCACGGTAAGGAATCCCTTGGTCAGAGTGAGATGGACCCCAACATCGTGGATGACCCGGACTACGCGGAACAATGCGACGAAGCCTTCGCCGCGCTCCCATCCCTCTCCCTCGTCTTTGCTCCCGAAGCCTTCTTCCAGCACACCACCGGCATCCACCAAAGATCCCAATCACAAGGGAGCGTCTGGGAAGGCCCGCTCGACAACGCCACCAACAGAGACCTCGTCGCTTACAACACCATGATGAACCTCGCCTACGGTTCCATTCAAAGCCAAGCCACCTTCGACGCCCTCCAAAAGTCTCTCGATGTCGAGCCCTTCGGCAACGACAGGATCTTTCAACGCCGACATCGGCAAGCACGACTGGGACGGCCACAACTGGCGCGCCGGGCGCAAGCGCGAACCGACCCAACTTCTTCACCACCGCCCTCAATACCAACGTCACCGGCAACTCCGCACCAGCCGCTGGAACCGTCCGCAACACGCCCGGCTTGAGCTCTCCCGCGTCCGCCAAGTATGGAGGGGCTTTTCCTGCTTCAAGACATCATCCTGACGCAAATGCTTACGCGCAGTATTGCGCGAAACCCCTCACTTTTGGGCACTCATAATAAGCGATCTTCCTTGGTTGCGCTCATAAACGGGCTTCGTGAGTTGGGCTCTAGTGACCACAATCCGAGGAAGCACTCGCCACCCCACTCGGCGTCAAACCGCAAAGCGCGATTCACCCCGAAAAACCGCCCCACCCAAAGGGTCAGTTTTCATTGTCGTCAGGGGGCAATCTTAGTTGTCGCTCTACAATCAAGCCATACAATCAAGCCAGACATCGGCATCTTTGGTCGCCCGCAAGAGTCCGTGAGCAATCACCGCAAGCGCCCCCATCACCACGACACGCTTCTCAGCGGCAAGTCGCGCAACGATGTCTTCAACTTTGCGAGGCATGACGCTCAGAAAGCTTAGTGACTTGCTCATTGATCCAAAGGCAATCAGCAAAGGAGTGGTGGGGCCCTCGCCGCCTCTCAACCCCGGCCAGCAGAACCTGTGAAGCGACGTGGCGAGGGCGCCACAGCTCCGACACGAAAAAAGCGTCCTTCTCCGAAGAGAAGGGCGCTTTGTGATTTTTTAAAAGTCCGTCTGACTTAGCCGAAGGTTACGACTTCTTCCTCGGAGGGAGGAACTTCGTCGTCACCGGAAGGAGCCTCGGCTTCGGGAGCCGGGGCATCGCCACCACCCTCGCGGAGGGCGGCACGGCGGGACATTTTCACGCGGCCTTTGTCATCGATTCCGACGCACTTGGCTGAGATGATGTCGCCCCTTTTGCAGATGTCCTCGACTTTGTCGACGCGGCCTTCGGCAAGCTCGGAGATGTGAACGAGTCCGTCCTTACCGGGAAGCACTTCCATAAAGGCACCGAAGGTGGTGACGTTCATGACTTTACCGGTGTAGGTCTTACCGATCTCAACTTCCGCGAACATCATGTTGATCATGTTCTTGGCGGCCTCGAGGCCTTCCTGCTTGGCGGCGTAGATGTGAACGGTGCCATCGTCTTCGATGTTCAGCTCCGCACCAGACTCAGCCTGGATCGCTTTGATGTTCTTTCCGCCCGGTCCAATAAGCTCGCCGATGCGATCTTGTGGGATGACGACGGTCTCGATGCGGGGAGCGTAGGGGCTCAATTCGCCAGGTCCGGTGATGGACTCAGCCATTTTCGCGAGGACAACGCCACGGCCTTCGATGGCGAGGTCGATGCCTTCTTCGAGGATGGCGAGCGGGATACCGGGGAGCTTGAGGTCAAGCTGGTAACCGGTGACCCCTTCGCTGGTTCCACAGAGTTTGAAGTCCATGTCGCCGTAGAAATCCTCAGAACCAATGATGTCGAGAATGACAACGTGCTTGGTCATGTTGCCATCAGCATCTTGCTCGGTGACAAGGCCGGAGGAGATCCCTGCCACCGGACGGATCATGGGAACACCCGCGTCAAGAAGAGCCATGGTGCCGGCACAAACGGTCGCCATTGAGGTGGAACCATTGGACTCCATGACCTCGGAAGAGATACGCATGGAGTATGGGAAATCCTCAGTGCTTGGAAGCATCGGCGCGATGGAGCGCTCAGCAAGAGCACCGTGACCAATCTCACGACGATTCATGCCGCCAAAGCGACCGGTCTCACCGACCGAGAATGGAGGGAAGTTGTAGTGGAGGAAGAAGTTCTTGGAGTCTTCACCACCGGCGTAGTTGTCGACATAGAGCTTCTCATCAGCAGGTGCGAGGGTGCAAATGCCGAGAGCCTGGGTCTCACCACGGGAGAAGATCGCGGAACCGTGCACACGTGGCAGAGTGCCCACTTCGCCGTAGAGTTCGCGAAGGTCGCGGAGGCCACGACCATCGGCCCGAACGCCTTTTTCCATGATCGATAAACGGAAGGCTTTCTTCTGGATGTATTCGAAGACCTGCTCGATCTCGAACTCGGTCGTCTTGGGGAATTTCTCCTTAATGGCGGCTTCCACTTCGTCACGAAGTGCGCCCACTTTCTTGCCACGCTCCACTTTGGAAGCCGCGTAGATGGCGTCCTCGATGCGGTCACCGGCGACGGCGTATCCGATCTCAAGGAGGTCCTCTTTGGCAACGGTGACGACGTAGTCACGCTTGGGCTTGCCAGCGATTTTGACGAGCTCTTCCTGAGCTTCGACAATCTTGGCGACGGCCTCTTGAGCGAAGTAAAGAGACTTTTTGAACTCAGCATCAGGGATCTCGTTGGCCGCGCCTTCGATCATGATGACGTCGGTCTTGTTCCCCACGTAGATGAGGTCGAGATCGGAATCTTCACGTTGTTCGAAAGTTGGGTTGATGAGGAACTCACCGTCCACGCGACCAACGCGCACGGCACCGATAGGACCGGCGAAGGGGATGTCGGAAATGGCGAGAGCCGCGGAGGCCCCATTCATCGCAAGGACATCGGCGTCATGGATCTGATCGGCGCTCAGGAGGAGGGCGATGATCTGGGTGTCATAAAGGTAACCTTTCGGGAAGAGCGGACGCAGCGGGCGATCCGTCATGCGGCAGGTGAGAATTTCCTTCTCAGTCGGGCGGCCTTCACGCTTGAAGTATCCCCCGGGGAAAGTTCCAGCGGCAGATGCGCGCTCCTTGTATTCGACCGAAAGGGGGAACCAGGTCTGGCCCTCACGGATTTTCGTTTGTGAAACAGCGGAAACCATCACGATGGTCTCTCCCATCTGCACGGTGACTGCTCCGTCTGCCAACTTGGCAAACTTACCGGTCTCGATGACCAAGGGGGCCGGCCCAACATTGGCCGTTACATTTTGTATACTCATTTTCTTTGTTTGGTAGATCGCATCGGGACCCTCCCGGGCGATTTTTTTGTTTGAAAACGGTGTGGCCTTCCCGGTCTTATTCTTGGGTGGGAATTCCGCTCCGCTGAGGTCGCCGCTATCAAATCGCGGCAGCCCTCAAAGCAAAAGGGCCACGGTGAAAATCACCGTGGCCTTTTGCAAATTGTCTTACTTGCGCAGGTCGAGCGCCTTTAGGACCGACTTATAACGGTCTTCCGACTTTGTCTTGAGGTAATCAAGAAGCTTACGGCGGCGTGCCACAAGACGGAGAAGTCCGCGGCGTGAGGCAAAATCTTTTTTGTGCTCCTTCATGTGCTCCGTGAGATGCTTGATCCGCTGGGTCATGAGGGCTACTTGGAAGTCAGCGCTTCCGGTGTCATTGTCACTTTGCTTGAAGTCAGCAAGGTTGATTCCGTAATCTTCGGTCATTTTAGTGGTAATCGGGATAGGCCGAGCCACGTCATTGCAGCTAAACCGTCCTTCGACGGGGGGAAATAGTCAACAATTGGGAATAACTCAACCTTATTCGGAAGATTTCCGCTTGGTTCTCAAGGTCGGCCACACGATAAATCCTGGAGGTGTCAGAACGACCATAAATCCCATATTTCTTCCCGGCAAACTGAGAAAAAACGAAGAATCAGGATCCGACCGGGGGGCAGCAAGTTCCATGGCTCAATGCTGCGATAGCACCACCCAGAAAAAAACACCCCAGAAGACGAGCATGATCAAAAGAAGAAATCGCTCCAACGACATTTTCACATCCTCTTGGGGAAATCTCCAGCGATCCCGGAAAGCGCCATCTTCCCTGCCTCGCCATAAAAACTCATCACGCCATCCTGACCCCTACTCCACCACGATCTCACTCGGATTCCAAGTCACCTTGGGATATTCTAGGCCTAACTTATCGAGCGCATGCGTGATGATCTGGCTCACCGCCATATCACGATACCACTTATAATCACCCGGGATGATAAACCACGGAGCCTGCTCGGTGCTCGTCCGCGCAAAAACATCCTCGTAGGCCGTCTGGAAATCATCCCACCGCGCCCGGTCCGCCAAATCTTCCGGGAAAAACTTCCAATGCTTCTCTGGCCGATCCAGACGCGACTGAAGTCGCCGTTTTTGCTCGTCTTTGGAAATATGCAGGAAAAACTTCAAAACCGTCGTCCCCTCATCCACGAGCATCTGCTCAAAATCGACGATGTGCTGGTAGCGCTTTTCCCACACGTCCTCGGGCGCGAGATTCTTCACTCTCACCGCGATGATATCCTCGTAGTGGCTCCGGTTAAAAACCGCGATCGCCCCCTTCGCTGGTATCACTTTATGAATTCGCCAAAGAAAATCATGTGAGAGTTCGCGAGCCGAAGGCGCTTTAAACGAGGTCACTTGCACTCCCTGCGGATCTACCCGCGAAAAAACCTTCCGCACACATCCGTCCTTCCCGCCGGTGTCCATCGCCTGCATCACGATCAGAAGCTTCCTCTTGCCCTCGGCAAAAAGCACCCGCTGCTGATCCGCCAACTTTCCACGGAGTTCTTGAAAAATAGGCGAAGCCTCGTCTTCCGGCTTACCGAGAATCCCCAAGGTTGTCGTCTTGAGATCATTCAAACGAACACTTTGACCGGGGGCGACCTGGCACCCTTGCGTGAATTTTTCACCGAGCATTCCTTCACAATTCCCGCCTGCGCCTCGCTTGCAAGAAAAAGGTCACAATTTCCCAGTTGCCGAACCCCCAAACTTGGGACCTTATTGCACTGAAGACCATGCTCGACCTTTCCTCCGAAACGCTCCGTGCCGCCGTCCACATTGGCGCCAGCCACGCCTCCATGATTATTCTGCGCATCGCAGAAGACGGCACCGAGGAGCGGGTCGATTTTTTAGAAAAAAATATTCCCCTCGGTCGCGACATCTTCGGCCGAGGCAAAGTGAGTTCCTCCACCATCGAGCAAGCAGTCACCGTCATCCGCGGCTTTCAGGAAGCACTCGCCGAACTCGGCCTCAGCGACATCCCCGTACGCGCGGTCACCACCAACACTCTCGAAGAAGCTTCAAATTCCGAGGTCTTCCTCAACCGCCTCCACATCGCCTGCCATTGGCGCTTTGAATCACTCGATGACGGCGAGATGACCCGCCTCGTCTTCCTCAAGACCCGCCGCCGCCTCCGCGATACCCCCTCGATGCAGATGCGTAATACCATCGTGGCGCACGTCGGCCCCGGAAACGCCCGCCTCATTCTTTCTAAAAAGGGCCGCATTGTGCGCTACCAATCATACCGCCTCGGCACCCACCGCTGCTGGGAACGCCTTCACTCGCCCGACCTCACCGGAGAACCCATCATCCGCCTCATTCGCGAGCAAATCTCCGGCCTCATCGCCCAGATTCACTACGACTTTCGCGACGAGCAAATCGAAGACCTCGTCATGATCGGCACCGAGATCCAGATGCTCGCCCCCTACCTTTCCAAGCCCGATAAGACGAAATCACGCTACCATATTCTTCGCCAGCTCACCTCGGAAATCGCCGCGCTTACCGAACCCCAGCGCGTCCGAAAATTCAACCTCGATTACCAAACCGCCGGCACCGTCCTTCCCGCCCTCGTCATCAATGCCGCCATCGCCGAGTGCTTCGACCTCGATTCCCTCCGCGTCTCCCGGTCCGACTATGAAGAAGGCCTTCTCACCGACCTGGCCCACCCGGACGCCGCCCACGACGAACTTAAATCCCAACTTCTCCATTCCTCGAAACTCACCGCCAAAAAGTTCGGCTGCGACATGCGCCACGCCCGCCATGTCGCCCACCTCAGCAGTCGCCTCTTTCAGGAAACCCAGGAACTCCACCACCTCACCGCCCAAGATGCCCTCCTCCTAGAAGTCGCAGCCATTCTTCACGAAGTCGGCAACCACATCTCGCCCAAATCCCACGAACTCCATGGCCTCTACATTATCCGCCATTCCGAGATCTTCGGCCTCAGCGATCCCGACCGCCTCCTCGTCGCCCTCATCACCCGCTACCACCGCAAAGCGACCCCACAGCTTTCCCACACCCACTACAAAAAACTCTTCCCGCCCGATCGCATCCGCGTTGCCAAGCTCTCCGCAATGCTCCGCGTCGCCGATGCCCTCGAACGCACCCACTCGCAACGCATCAAGGATTTCACGGTCACCATCGGTGATGGCAAAGCCACCCTCCACCTTGAAGGAATCGTCAACGCCTCCGCCGAACGCCTCGCCCTCCCCAGCAAGGGCAATCTTTTCCAAAACCTCTTTGGCCTGAAACTCGTGCTCAACGAAAGCACCTAGTCTCATTTCTCATCATTCATTTTCATGAAGCCTCCTTACCTCAACCGCGAACTCTCCTGGCTCGAATTCAATCAGCGCGTCCTCAACGAAGCCCTTCGCCCCGAGCTCCCTCTTCTCGACCGCATCAAGTTCCTCGCCATCACCGGCGCCAATCTCGACGAATTCTTCCAGGTCCGTATTGGCGGTCTCCACACCCTCCGGTCCTCCGCCCCCACCGTCCGCGACATCTCCGGACTCGATGTCGGAGAACAACTCGAAGCCATCGAGAAGCGCGTTCGCCGTTTCAAGAAAGACCAGGAGCGTCTCTTCCAAAAAGACCTTCTCCCCGCCCTTTCAAAAGAAGGCCTCCCGCTCCACGCCATCTCGAATCTGGAATCCCACCAAGTCGAGAATCTCTCCCACTACTTCGAAACCCGCATCGCACCCCTTCTCTCACCACTTCTTCTCACTGCTGAAAATTCTCGCCAAATTATCCCCTCGCTCCGCGTCTGCCTCGCCCTTTCGGTGCTCGATCCGACGAGCTCCGAAGAACGCATCGTCATCCTCCCACTTCCTGCCTCCGTCCCCCGCACCGCCCTCGTCGACGAGGGCGGCTTCGTCCTGCTCGAAGATCTCGTGGCACGCTTTTGCTCCTCTCTTTTCCCCGGCGAGGAAGTCAGCGCGCACACCACCTTCCGCCTGACCCGGAACACCGATATCCCCGCCAATGAGGACGAAGCACACGACTTCGCCGAGGAGATCCACCAAGTCGTCACGGCCCGTGGTCAATCCTTTCCCGTGCGCCTCCAAACCTCCCAAGACAATGCCCTCACCCACCAGCTCATCGAGCTTCTCAATCTCGAGATTGAGAAAGTCTATCTCACCAAAAACGCCCCGCTTGCCCTCGCCGATCTCTTCTCACTTGCGATGGCCGATGGCTACAACCACCTCCGCACCGCCCCTATTTCCGGAGCCGAATCTCCCAAAATCGATCCCACCCGGAGCATCTTCGAGATCCTCGAAAAAGAACAGGATATCATCTTGGTCCACCCCTACCAATCCTACCGCCCGGTGGTGCGCTTCATCGAAGAAGCGGCCCGTGACCCCCACGTCGTAGCGATCAAGCAAACTCTCTACCGCACCGCCAAGAACTCACAGATTGTCGATGCCCTCGTCCACGCCGCCAAGTCCGGCAAGCAAGTGACCGCGCTCGTCGAACTCAAGGCCCGCTTTGATGAAGCGCACAACCTCGATCGCGCCGAGGAACTCCGCCGTGCCGGAGCACAAGTCCTTTACGGAGTGAAAGGCCTCAAAACCCACGCCAAAATCACCCTCGTGATCCGGAACGAAGATGGCCGCCTGAAACGCTACGTCCACCTCGGTACCGGCAACTACAACGAGCTCACCGCGCGCTTCTACACCGACATCTCTTACCTCACCTGCCGCCCCGACTACGGCTCTGATGCCTCCCTCTTCTTCAACGCCGTCACCGGTCGCACCAAATTGGAGAATTTTCGTACTTTGGTCCCCGCACCTACCCAGATCAAGCGCACCCTTATCAGCCTCATCGAGGAGGAAACGGCACGGGCCCTCGAAGGCGAGGAAGCCCGAATCATGGCCAAGATGAACTCCCTTCAGGACAAAGAGATGATCGATGCCCTCTACGCCGCCTCCAAGGCCGGGGTTGAGATCAAGCTCAATATCCGCGGTATCTGCTGCCTCAAACCGGGCGAGCGCCGGGAGGCCAAAAACATCAAGGTCGTGTCCATCATCGACCAACAACTCGAGCACATGCGCATCTTCCACTTCCATCAGGGCGGAGATAGCAACGTCTTCATCTCCTCGGCCGACTGGATGACCCGCAACCTCGAAAAACGAATTGAGCTCATGACGCCCATCGTCGATAGCTCATCAAAAAAACTTCTTACCGGAATCCTCGAAAGTTGTTTCCGCGACAACCAAAACGCCTACCTCATCCAGCCCGATGGCACCTCAAAACGCATCGAACGGGAAAAGGGTGAGCGCCGCTTCCGCGTGCAGGACCATCTGGCCCAGCTCTTCGAGCGACAGGCCGCTGCCGCCCAACAGGCGCGTTCCAGTTCCCTGGAGCCACACCTCCCCAAGGAGTAAAAAAGCCAAAGTCTGAAGTGATTGCGCGAGACGGTCCAGTTGGCTTACGGTATTCTCGCTAAGAAGGCGGGGTCCAACGCGGCGAAGAGATTCCCCCCATCCAAATGACGATCTTTTCTCAGACCCGAAAGATACACTCCTTGAATTAGCGAGGAATCCCAATCATCCGGGCGCTTACCGGAGGTGCCCTTTCTTAATTCTTCACGACCACAAAGAACTGTTGATCGTCCAGCGGGAGACCTAGGTCATTGAAATTGAGAGGGAAGATGGTCGTAGTGGCTTCGACCGCAGCGGGAAAACTATCACTCAATTCGTTCCAGCTTGCCAGAGGGAGGGAGAGATCTTTGGTGGCGAAGACCGAGTACGAACTCCCTTCTTTTGAAGTGAAGGTAAGGTCGACAAGAATATTATCGTCAGTGCGCGTTTGCGCGATATCAACAATCTGAAAAGGATCGGTCGTGCCTCCGGTCAGGCTTGCGATGCTCGCGCCAGCGCCGTCATTCCAGATTAAACTCACCTCTTCCTGAGTCAGAACGCGATTCCAGGCCCCAACATCATCGATCTTCCCGTTCCATCCCCTGTTTCCAGCATCAGGGTTGCCGCTGATCTGCATCGGATTCCCCCTATTCTCGGGAACATACGCCGTAACGTCTGTTGCCACCAAGGCCCCGTCAATATACATGTTCGTTTCGACGCCAGACTCAACCGTTGAGACCAGAAGATGCCAAGAGCCGTCCTGTTCATCGAGTTTGGCGGGATAGTTGTGCGGCTTCCTGCCCGAAAACGTCAATGAAGTTCCCGAGGCACCCGCCCGGGCAATTCGCCAGCCGTTTCCTTCACCTTTGCCGACGATCGTTTGCCAATTGGTGTAAAGGGACTCGGTGGTGTACCAAGCCGAAATGGTAAAGTCGCTGGCCGTGAAATCGAAATCGTTCTCGTCACCACCGATTGTAACAATCGCTTGGTTATCGGTGGAGTTGGTGAAATCGACTGCGCTCCCAAACTTTCCAGCAACGAAGGCGGCACTGCCTGTTCCCGTAGTCACTAGGGTGCCATCGTGGGAAGAGTCCACTGCGGCGCTGTAGTCCCCGTCGAGGGACCAGTGTTCGACAAGACCGTCGATGAGTTTGTTGCCATCAAAACACCATTAATATACATGTTGTTGTCACCTCCAGATTCAACCGTGGCCACCAAATGGTGCCAAGAGCCGTCTTGTTGATCGAGTTCGGCGTCAAAGTCATGCGGCCTCCTGCCCGAAAACGTCAATCCGGTTCCCGAGGCACTCGCCCGGGCAATTCGCCAGCCATTACCTTCGCCTTTACCAGCCAAGGTTTGCCAATTGGTGTAAAGAGATTCAGTCGTATACCAAGCGGAAATCGACATGCTCCCTCCGGTAAAATCCATATCGTTTTCGTCACCTCCGATTGCGACAAAGGCCTGGTTACCCGTGCTATTTGCGAGATCGATTGCCGAACCAAACTTTCCAGCAACAAAGTTGCCACTTCCGGTTCCAGTGATCACCAAGGTGCCAGCATGGCTAGGGTCCACTTCTGCGGAGTAGTTGTCGTCGAAAGCCCAATTTTCGACGAGACCGTCGACGATTGCGGCATTTGCTGAAGCAGCAAGCGTAAGGGTAACCGCAGAGGCTGCAGCGGCGAGGGTCTTCCGGGTTCGCTTTTTCGCGAAATTGCTTTGGTCGGAATTTTTCATAATATTTTTATTTATCCGCAGAAAGTCACCTTTCCCGTCAACCAAGAAAGAAATAACTGTTCGCGATCTTCAAGGTTACATCGCTGGGCAGGCCCCTCGTCAACCGAAAAATGGTGCAACACCCTGATTTGCATTACGCCAAGGAGCTTAAGGCACCGGATAGCGCCGAACCTACGAATTAGCGGGCAAGGCGACATTGTCGCTTCGAAAACCGCAATCAACAAAGTGAGCTCACCTATGAGTAAACCACCACCGGGCCCACCCCGCTGCCACCCTGCACTTGTCGCAGCTTGGCGACCGCCTTCTTGATCTTCGCAACCGCCTCATCGGTCTCCTCGCGGGTTGTGAACGAGGAGAACGAGATCCTCAGGCTGCTCTTGGCCTGCTCGTCGGAGATCCCCATCGCCTTCTGCACGTGACTGGGCTGTTGCTTACCCGTCATGCAGGCACTCCCGGTGGAAATTTGCACCCCTGATTCATCGAGGAGGATCAAAAGCCCGGCCCCCTCGCAGCCCTCAAAAGAAACATGCGCACAGGTCGGGACACGATGCTCCCGCGAACCGTTCAAGGTCACGCCCTCGATCTCCTCAATCAGTCGTTTCTCAAGGTGATCACGGTTTGCGGCCACCTCGGCATGTTGATCTTTCACCATTGCCGCACGCATCAAGCTCGCCGCTTTCCCCAGCCCCACAATATAGGGAACATTTTCGGTCCCGCTGCGGCGGCCCTCTTCCTGCCCCCCACCCCGAATGAGAGGCTCGAACCGCACTCCCTCCCGTAAATAAAGCGCCCCGATTCCCTTGGGTGCATGAAATTTATGACCGCTGATGCTGAGAAAATCCACGGGCACCTCGCGCACATTCACAGGAATCTTGCCCACGGCCTGAATGGCATCGGTGTGAAAGGCGATGCCATTCTCACGCGCGCTCTCGCAGAGTTCGGCGATCGGCTGGATCACTCCGGTCTCGTTGTTGGCCCACATCACACTCGCAAATCCCGTTTCTGCGCCCTCACAGGCTTCCCGAAACTGATCCACCCGCATCCGCCCCTCGGAATCGACGCCACAGCGATGCACCGCAAACCCAACATCCTCCATGGCCTGACACGGTCGCAGCACCGCGCTATGTTCAATCGTGCCAGTAATGACGCGCGAGTTCTTACGCCCGTATATTCGCGCCAACGACTTCAAGACCATGTTGTTCGACTCGGTCCCGCACCCCGTAAAAACAATTTCCTCCTCCTTGGCCCCAATTAACTCCGCCACCTCGCCGCGCGCCTGCTCGATTGCCTTTTTCACGACACGACTCGCCCGATAACCGCTCGAGGGATTGTAAAAGTGCTCTGTCAAAAAAGGTATCATTGCCTCAACCACTTCGGGATGGACCGCGGTCGTCGCGTGGTTATCGAGATAGATCATTGCCTACATTTACTCCAGCCCTTAGCTTTCGGCAAGCCGATCTCTACATGTCCATTCGTCGCCTCCGCCAAGCCATAACCTACCTGACGATCATCCTCGCCACTTTGGTCGCGATGCTTCTCTTCCAGCGATTCCAACAGCAAAAAGGCCAGCGTCAGATTGCCGGAGAAATCATCTCTATCTGCGAACTGCCTGACATTTCCGAGGAAATCATCGTGCGACACGCCGTGATCGACCGCTCCGAAAATGACCAACTCGTCGATGTCATCCTCACCCTCACCGGCCCCACCGAAACCCTCAATCGCTGGCTCGAGCAAGTCGATGGCTGGGAGAAAAAACGACCAGGCGACGTTCTAAACCACCGCATTCGTGAGGCTGAAATGAGTTCACGGGTCGACTTTAGTGCCGAAGTTTATTTAAAGTGACCCATGCGCGTCGCTTTCCTCTCCCTGCTCACCGCCTCCCTCGGCCTGGCCGCCGAAAAACCCAATATTCTCTTCATTGCCATCGATGACCAGAATGACTGGATTGGCTGCCTCGACGGCCACCCCAATGCCAAGACTCCCCACATCGATGAGCTGGCCTCTCGCGGCACCCTTTTCACGAATGCCCACTGTCAATCGCCCCTTTGTAATTCCTCCCGCGCCAGCCTCATGATGGGCCTCCGCCCGGACTCTACCGGGATCTACGGCCTCGCCCCCTGGTTCCGGAATCTCGACGAATTCAAGGACCTCACCGCCCTCCCCCAACACCTCAAGGCGAATGGATACACCACCTACTCCGCTGGCAAAATTTACCACGGCGGCTACGGCCGCAAACCCAAGGACCAGGAGTTCGACCACCTCGGCCCCGGTGCCACCGGAGCTCCCTTTCCCAAGAAGAAACTCGTCAATACCCCCAGCAAAATGCGCCTCGTCGACTGGGGCCTTTTCCCTCATCAGGACGAGGATAAGGGCGACTACAAGATCGCCGACTGGGCCATCAAAACCCTCGACGCCAAACCGGAAGGACCCTTCTTCCTCTCCGCCGGATTCTTCCTCCCTCACGTCCCCTGCTTCGCAACCCAAAAATGGTTCGAGATGCACCCGGAAGCCGACACCAAGCTCGCCCTCATTAAACGCGATGACCGCGACGACACCCCCCGCTTCTCGTGGTATATGCACTGGTCCCTTCCCGAGCCGCGCCTCCGCTGGCTTGAAGAACACGATGAATGGATGAACCTCACCCGCAGCTACCTTGCCTGCACCACCTTTGTCGATGCCCAGATCGGCCGTCTTATGGAGGCGCTCGAGCGCAATGGCTACGCCGACAACACCATCATCGTCCTCTGGTCAGACCACGGTTGGCACATCGGCGAAAAAGGGATCACCGGAAAAAACAGCCTCTGGGATGACGGCACGCGCGTCCCCCTCATCTTCGCCGGCCCCGGCATCAACAAAGGCCGCTGCACCCAGCCCGCCGAACTCCTCGACATCTACCCAACCCTTTCCGAACTCATCGGCGCCAAAAGCCCCGACCACCTGCAAGGCCTCAGCCTCATGCCCCAACTCAAGGACGCCACCACCAAACGCGAGCGCCCCGCCATCACCACTCACAATCATAATAACCACGGCATTCGTTCGGAAAACTGGCGCTACATCCGCTACGCCGATGGCTCCGAGGAACTCTATGACATGGTCAAAGACCCCAACGAATGGGACAACCTCATCGGCAAACCCGGCCACGACAAAATCATCGCCGAGCACAAAAAGTGGATTCCTAAAATCAGCCGCCAACCCGCCCCCGGCAGCAAAGCCCGCATCCTCACCTACGACTTCAAAACCAAGGAAGTCATCTGGGAAGGCCAGAAAGTCCTCCCCACCGACCCCATCCCGATGGATCGATAGTAGAATTTTTCTGAATGAACCGGGACGAAGCACTTGCTTGGATCGACACGTTGCCAGCAGGTGGGGCAAAAGACCGCATCATCAGTAGCACCGTGAACGAAATCGGTTCCCACTCGCCAGAAAAAGCAAGTGAACTTGCCGATTCCCTCCCAGCGGGAGAGCTACGATCCAGCACACTTTCTCGATTAGTCCAAGATCTCAAACAACAAGGTAATCCGGCCCAGGCTTTTGAGGCCAGCCAGCTGCTCATCGATGACCAAACTCGGCTCACCACCACCGAAAACCTCCTCAAGGGACTCAAACACAAGAATCAAGAAGCCGCCTTGGAATTACTCAACCGGGCCAAAATCCCAGAAGCTGATCGCGAGCGCATTCGCGGGACTCTTGAGTGAACTTCCCACAATCACCACAACCACGAAAACTCACTTTCGCACTCCAAAGTTCCCTTAGCTAAAATCAAATCACTTCGTCGCCCGCTTCTCCCTCTCCTTCGCCTTGCTCTTTTCCCAAGCTTCTTGATCCGCGAGGAATTTCTCTTTCAGCCCGGCCACCGTGGCCTCCGCATCTTTGATCAAACGCCCGGTCTCCAGTAACTGCATCTCCTTGCGAATGAGGTTTTGCAAAGCCCGCTGATTTTCCTCTTTGGCCGCATCCGGGAACATCAAAGGGGTTTCCTCATTCAACCAGTCATCACTTCTTTGGGTCGCCAGAGGGATCTGTTTCGAGTTCGTCAAATTAGACATGGGATTCCGTGCCCAAGCATAACGGTAGTGCCTCGGCTCCGGGACATGAGGACTGCTCAAAACCAGCACGTTCTTAATCGTCTTGGGCCGGTTCCGGCTGTCAACCCCATCAGTCGCATAATTCGTCTCGGCTTGATAAAAACGCCTATCCTTACCGGCAATCGCAAAGCCCAACATCTTGCCATCGCTGTCATCGTTCGTGCTGATCTGGGTCGACATTGTCAGGCGTAGGGAACCTGCACCCGCTTCCATTTTTTCAATCGTCGGAGGCAACCAGTATGAGGAATCATTGGACATGCCATACTCTTGAACGAGGGCCCATTTCGCGATTCGCTCACCCGCTGGCACCTTAATCTGAGGATGATACCAGGTCTTCCGAAAGTCATAAGTACTCGCAAAACCAATCGCGTCATCACCCGCTTTCTGGAAATCAACAAAGGTTTGATACTGGGCCTCCCGAATCATGGGACCGACATCATTCATCGGAACGAGAAAGTTTTCCGGAGTCTGAGGCGCGCTCGTGGTGCAAAGCGAAATCACCCCAAAGGGCATCTTGGGATCATCAAATGCTGAGCGCCACGCCGTGACCATTTCACCGAAAACCTGATAATACATCTGCGCTCCCGCAGAACCACTGAAGCAGTTGTTAAATCCCTGATGAAAAATCGCGCCTTTGACGGAGAGGCCCTCAAGCGGTTTAATCATACTGGCAAAACGATTTCCAGGGCGGTTCTTATCGGCCTTGGGGCCAGGGCGAAGCTCGGTAGGGGCCTTGCTGTCGTCAGGAAAGGGCTTCCCTTTTTTGGCCGCATCCTTCTTTTTTCGCTCATACTTAGCGACCTCTTTCACCAAATCAGCCTCCGGATCATAAGCGGCAATCTTATCCGCCCACCCCTTGAGCATCGCTTGCGTTTCCTCACCTTGAACTTCTTTGATGACCGACTCCGGCGTCCACGCCTCAACCGTCGTCCCGCCCTGGGAAGCATCGATCAAGCCAATTGGAACCCGCGAGGCCATGTGAATCCGGCGACCAAAAACATACCCGATTGCTGAAAATGAAGATACCGTCTCTGGCGTGCACACTTCCCAATCGCCTTTCCGAAAATGACGACTCGACCAGCTGCTCCATTCGTGCAGACGCTCAAAACTCTTGACCGAATCAAAGCCCTTTCCCGACGGCACCGTCAGCAAGCGGATCTCAGGAAAATTTGCCGAAGCAATCTCAATCATGCCGTCGTCCACCTTCGCCAACTCAAACTCCATATTACTTTGACCTCCGAGTAGCCAAAGATCACCGAGCAAAATATTCTCAAGTTTCAATGAGCCACTCTTCCCCTTCACGGTGAGAACCTGAGAATCTCCATTTGCAGGCATGGCGGGAAGAGTGACCTCCCAAGCCCGCTGGGCATCTGCCGTCGCCCCGGCAGACTTCCCGCCAAATGAGACCGTCACTTTCTCACCCGCAGCAGCCCATCCCCAGATCTTAAGGGGCTTGTCACGCTGCAGGACCATATTGGCTTGGAAGACATTGCTGACACAAAGCCCAACTCCCACTGCGGCCGTCTCGACGACATCTACGCGCGGCATTTTTTGAGCGGAAAGAAGTCCCATGAAGACAAGAGACAAGGACAGGCTGAGGGAAAAGAGAGAGCGGAGTTTCATCGGAGGCAATTGATACTAAAATTGGGGCGGGGTTTGTTCAACCATCGGGGGTAAATAAAGCAAATTTGAGCTTCACGGACGACATACCCCTCCTAGGGTATGTGCCATGACTCGGATCATGATCTCCTCCTTGCTGCTCTGGCTCGCTGGATTAGGTATCACAACTGCCGAAACTGCCGAAAAAGAGAAACTGGCAGGAGTCATCATCTGGGAAATCGGGCAGACTCCGACCAGAAGACTCCATCCTGAAACTCTTCCCCCGAAACTAAAAAATACCTCCATGCTCATCATCACCACCGGTGGCACGATAGACAAAGTCTACTTTGACGACGCCTCCGAGTTCGAAGTTGGCGAACCCACCGTTGCCCACATTTTCGAAGATGTGGGCGCAAATATCGACTACGAACTCGTCTCTCTCTTTCGGAAAGACAGTCTCGAAATCACCGCTCAGGATCGACAGGACATTCGGGAAGCGTGTCAAAGAACCGTTCAAAGCCAGATCCTCATCACCCATGGCACCGACACCATGGCGACCACCGCTGATGAACTCAGGGGAATCCCCGGAAAAGTCATCGTCCTCACCGGAGCGATGGCACCTTCCCGCTTTCGCATCACCGATGCCATCTTTAACCTTGGGACCGCCCTCGGAGTTCTTCAGAGTATGCCCGAAGGCGTTTATATCGCCATGAATGGCCGAGTTTTCAAGGCCGGGCAGGTCCGCAAAAACCGAGAAGCCGGGAAGTTCGAAGCTCTTTGATGACAATAGTCCCCGCTTGACCACGGGGCCACTCTCGCCTACCCCTTTTGTCAATATGGCAACCGTTGCAACCAATCTTAAAAAAGGGCAGTGTATTCAATACGAAGGTGAACGTGGCGTCGTTCTTGGCCTGGACCACCGCACCCCCGGAAAAGGAAACGCCCTCATCGCGGCGACCATCCGCTCCTTCAAAACCGGCAAGACCAAAACCATCCGCTTCGCTTCCAGTGAAAAGGTCGACATTGTCGATACCGACCGTCAGAAGCTCGAGTTCTCCTATTCCGAGCCCGGCACCTATCATTTCATGGACCCTGTCTCTTTCGAATCCATTGGCATTGACGAAGGATTCGTAGGCGACGCCAAGAACTTCATCAAAGAAGGCCAGATCGTCGAGATTCTCTTCATCGAGAATAATCCCGTCTCCATCGACCTTCCCGACAACGTCGAACTCATGATCGCCGAGACCTCCGAAGGGCTCAAAGGCGATACCGCCAACAATCCTACCAAGCCTGCCATCCTCGAAACCGGTCTCTCGGTGCAAGTCCCCCTCTTCGTCAAGCAGGGTGACGTCATTAAAGTGAGCACCAAGGATTGCGGCTACCTCGGACGCGCCTAAGTCGCCTAAATTTCTCGCAAGAGCCCCATCACGAAAAATCGTGACGGGGCTTTTTTGTTTTGCATCCGCCCGGACTTCGTTACCTTCACGTCAATGAAGAATTTCCTCCTCCTCCTATTTGCCCTCGCCATCGTCGTGGTCTTTGGAGGCACGGCCTTTTTCTTTTGGGATAGTTCCAAAGGGGCCCGCTTTGAGCGCCTCGACCAACCGCCCAAGGAAACACCCGCTGAACCAAAGGAGAACTCATAAGGTCTCTCCTTTTCCTAATGGGGGATCACTCAAGATGAGGAATCAACGGAGAGGCCCTTTGTAACCGGGCTCCATTTTCCGCAGGGCGAGAACCGTCGCGGCAAACTGGTTCCGGTAGCTCATCGCCACTTGCTCAAAACGGTTGGCCCGCTGAGTCCACGTCTCGAGGCTCCCCGGAGCAGAACGACTGCTGGAGCGGCGGTCTTGGGAACGGGCATTGACCGCCTCGGCATCGGCAAAGGCAATCAATTTCAGGAGCTTGGCCACCTTCTCCTTACCCTCCGCCAAGGTCTTGGCGCGCTTCGCATCCGCTTTCATTTCCGGCGTCTCAATCCCTTCACCCCGGCGATCTTCCTGCCCCCTCCTCAGCTTCGCGTCACGGGAATAGATTTTCGACATCATCTCCGTGGCCTCCTCCAGATTCAGATCAAGTTTCTCGCGAAACGCGGGAGACAGATGGGCCACCGGGATACGGGCAACCCCGCTTTGGTGCCTGATCATCAGCCCCGCAGCATCAATCCCCGTGATGATGGCATTCTTAAACTCCGAGGACCTCAATAAGAAATCCTCTTTCAATTCCTGATTGCTGAACTGGGGCCACAGCCGCTCTCTCATCCTGCCCTGATAGGAAACCCGCTTTGCGGCCAGATCCCCGATCTCTTCTTCCACCTTCGAGACTGCCAAAATAAGGTCGGCATTCCTACTGGAAGCCAGACCCAGCGCTTCTTCAAGCAGCCGATATTCGCGGTCCGCAGCCAACTGCTCCTCCCACCGTCCGAGCTTCTTCCGCTCAATCCCAATCTCAACACCCACCTTGGCAAGCTGTGACTTACCTCTCTCAAGCAAATCCTCGAGATCTTGATTCTCATTGGAGGATGCCGCCGCCCCCGTATAACTCGATTCCATCAGGGACAAGACCACCGCGCCGAAGACGAGGAGAACCCCACCTCCGAAAAGCAGGCTTCCCACCTCGCGAGAACGAGGAGCGAAATCACTCATTCCTTTTCCAAAAGAAGGTTATCAAGCTCGATCAAATTTGCTTCCAGCCTCCGGGCCGCTGTCCTGGCGTCATCTGCTTGACTCCTAAAATCACTGGCCTTATTTCGTGCCTGGCGGGCATGTCCCGGATTGGAAGTGATCCTCCCGGCGCTGCGCGCAGCCTCGGCCTTCCGGTCCAGTGCCTTCGCCTTGTTTTCCCAAAGCTTGGCATCCGCATCCAGTTTAATGGCGAGATTGTCCTTCTGCTGGATCCCCAGGGTTGTTTCGTTGAGCTGCCGTTTCAAATCGGCGACGGCATCGTCCGCCTTCATCGCTTTTTGCTTCTCCCGGAAAGCCGCGATCTGCTTGTCTTTTCTCGCCTCCACGACTGCCACTCGCTGCTTGTAATCCGCCGCTTCCTCGGCTCCAAACTGGAAACGATCCTGCACCCTGCGGGGAAGCTCTTGGTATGGGATTCCGATGGGACCGGCCTTCCGCATCACCCTCAGATGAAGCGGGCTGATACCCAGAATCTTGCACGCTTCAAATCCTTCCCCTTTTGTCTCGGAAAGATCAATAAGTTCCCCCTTGGCAAAAGATCTCGCCCGCTGACGATAGTGATTGCGATACTCCTCAAAGCTCAACCCCTTTGCTTCAACCTCATCTTGAAGATCGGCGACCTTCTCCTGATGACGACCGATCAAATTTTCCTCCCCGAGAATTTCCTCTCGTTTCACCGCAGCCAGTTTGCCGGCACTTTGAAACCCCTCGAGCTCTTCCATTCGAGACCTTCTCTTGCTGACATCGTCAGTGAGATCTTCAATCACCCCTTCCTGAGTGATAATTCTAACCGCTAAAGATGGGCCCTTATCGCTGTTGTTAAGTCCGCTAAAGACAGCCATTCCGAGGCCGCAAAAACCCACCAACACCAAAAAACCAAGAAGAACTCCTACCATCCCGACATTGCGGGTGCTTTCATGAAAATCATTGAACATAACGAAAGATATTTGGGCTAAATTATTGAGTTTTAAGAGGATATTTTAACATGTAGTCCTCGAGCTTTTTCTGAGCCGCTACCGCCTCAGATTCGAGTTCACGTATCTTCAGTTCCAACTCTGATTTTTGGGCTGAAGCTGCCACCAGTTTGGTTTTGAGATCTTTTAGATCCGATGTCGGGTCGGGTATTTCGATCTCCGCAATCCTCTTCTGCAGAGACTCCAGTTCGTTCCTGCTAGATTGGATCAAGACCTCCTGTTCCTCATATTTTTTTTGAAGGATTGGATCAATCTTTTCCTCCTGACACGAGACTAAAAGAATCGCGAAACCAACAATTGGTAATTTCATCTAGAACGAGGTTCATAGAATTGGCATCGATGTCAAGGCTTCCGCTCTTAGATGACACCCAGTCTCCTCATTACGCCGCCGTTCCTCATCTTTCAGGTTGTCGAAACAAGGTTCTCTGGTTGTAATTCAAAACACGATGCGCATCACCCTTTTTATTCTCCTAGGCCTTGGGATCTCTCCCCCCGGGTTGGCCAACGGAATTCTCCGTTGGGGGTTCGGAGCGAGAGACATGGGGGCGGCCGGAGCCTTCGGTGGGACCAACGGCGATGCCCTCACCGCAGTCCACGTCAACCCGGCTCTGCTCTCCACCCTGCAAGAGAACCAGTGGACTCTCTCCACCCGCTATCTCGATGGCAACTCCACCTTCAAACGCGGGGGCATTTCCACCGGCCTACACGATGGCGAAGGAGCCTATCCGGACTTCGCCGCTTCCTGGCGACCCAGAAATTCGCCTTTCACCTTCGGCCTCGGTTTCTCTCCGGTCTCAGCTCTCGAGGCCCGCTGGAACTACCTCGATGCCCCGGGAGGAATTGCAGGAATCTCCTATGGAACAGTCGATCATGAAAGCCGCTTCGTAGCCCTCCGGATCGCTCTCGCCGCGTCCTGGCAGATCAATGATAAACTCGCGATAGGAATCAGTGCCGGAGCAATCCACAGCGAGATCAACTTTAATGCACCTTTCATTTTTCAAACCAACCCGGCTCTCGCCAATGCTAAGGTCAATCTCGACATGGAAACCGACGGTTGGTCTCCCTCCATCGAGCTTGGAACTTTCTACCGGCCCTCCCGTGAATGGACCGTCGGCGGTCGCTTCAAGCTCCCGGTCTCGCTCGATAACTCGGGAAGCGCCCAGGTCGACTACTCCGCGCAGCTTCCCTCTCTGGGCCTCGCGCCAGCTTCCCCCGTGGCGGACTACGAGGCGCAGGCACGGGTGCAACTCCCACTGACCATCGGAGCTGGCACCGCGTGGCGACCCAACGACCGCTGGAACTTCGGCCTCTGGATCGACTGGCACCAGTGGTCACGTTCCTACGACACCTTCAAGGTCGACCTCAGTCGCAGTTCGAACGCCGACCTCAATGGCGCGATTGGCTCAACTCCCACCGATCGCATCCCGCTAGACTGGAAAGACCGCTTCGTTTTCGCCCTTGGGACAGCCTGCGAACTCAATCACGAGTGGACGGTGCGGGGCGGCTATCGTTATGGTAAATCTCCCATTCCAGACAATCTCGTCACGCCTTTGAATGGAGCCACTCTGGAGCACACCCTTACTCTGGGGGCCAGCTGGGAACGGAACGATTGGACCGTTGACCTCGCTTACGGATATGAATTCGCACCGAGTTCAAACGTCGGTGAGAGCGGCTACCATGCCGGCGAATATTCTCACAGCACGCTCGACACCACGATTCATCATTTGGGAGTCGCCTTTGGTCGCAAATTTTAACCGAAGACCTTTTGCCTCACACGGCGCAAGCCTTTCGCGAGACGATCATAGAGATGAACCGACTTGCGGGGATAGTTTTCCTGAGCGGTGATGATGAGGGCGTGGCATCCCTTCTGCGAATAGAGTCCACCATGATGGGTGTCGGCCGCAGCCCGCAGGAAGTCGCCCGGTGAAAGCTCCTCACCATCGCTGTAAAGATCACCATCAAGCAGATAAACTTGCTCCGCTCCATGGTGATGGTGGCCGGGAAAACGAGCCCCTGCATCCATCTCCAAAAGCATCACGGTGAAGCCATCAGAACGCTCGTCCGAGAGTTCCTTTACGCGGGATCCCTTGACCGGAAGCTCACGCCAGGCTCCCGCATCCTTCGCGCGATAGCTAAACCCGGGAGGAAAATTCTTTTCGACCGGAGCCACAATCGCATCGAGCTTCAGTGCCGGAGCTTCCTCGGGGGCGACCACTGCTAGGGAGAGCATCCCCACCGCGTTGACTTCCTCGGTGAAGATGACCTGCTCCCGTTCAGAGGCATGATCAAGCCAATCAAGGAATTTGCCCTCATCTGCGGCGAAACCTTCGGTGGCATGTAAGTGCGCCAATTCGCGAACTTCGTCATCGTTGCCCGGTCGTTGAAATTTTTGTCGATTCGACTTCATGAGATAGGGGTAAGATAGGGTTTAAGAGTCTGCATGCCACGGCGAATGCGGGCTTTGATAGTGCCCAATGGGACACCGAGTTTTTCGGACACCTCGACCTGGGTATGCCCGGAGAAAAAGGCGAGTTCGATTGCTTCCCGCTGCTCCCCGCCCAGATTGGCGAGGGCTTCGCGGATCTTCTTTTTGCGCTCGAAGCCCAGCAGGCGATCGTCTGCCTGTTCAACTTGAGAGGATTGAGCCTGTTCCTTCATATCTTCCTGAATGTTGTCCATATGCTCGGCTTGCCGGACCCGCTTTCGGTAGCGGTCGTAGGCCGTATTACGTGTGATCGTCAGTAACCAACCCAAGGGTGACCCCAGAGTCTCGTGGTAACGTCCGGCACTTTTCCAGATTTTTAAAAAAGTCTCCTGCAAAGCGTCCTCCGACTCCTGTCGGTTTTTCAGGATGCCCAGAGTGAGTCCAAAAAGCCGGTCCGCCAGTAAGCGATGCAAGCCATCAAGCGCCTGAGCATCTCGATCCGCAATGCGGGCGAGCAGGTCCTTGATTTCGCGTGGGTCGTCAGTCGTCATGTTTGTTGTAATTCTAAATATCTTGGCCCGAATCAGCCGAGCGACACATGGACAACGAAACCGCTCTCTTTCCGGATGCCTTAAATCACAGAAAACTCACGAATAAAAAAGTGACCCACCGAGACGGGCCGGGACTCCCTGCACGCGATTCTCTTTCAGATCGGCGCAGTCCGTCCTAGATCTCGCCTCCAAAGCTGGTGACCTGAATGGTCTCTCTCGACACCATTACTCGTCCAAGGCCCCAAATAATGGCATGATCGTTCTGATAAATACAACATTTATTGCGAAGACCGCTGCCAGAGGAATAACCTGACCTCCACCAAGCACCCTACAATCTGATCGATTCGATCTCGCCTGTGCTATCAGCGAAGCGCTTCATTTTGGCACCCATCATCTTAGCCTGCGTGAGCCAAAGATTCGCCAAAGGCGTTCCCTCCGGCATATTAATATGCTGGCCGGATTTCACCTGTTTACCGCCTCCCGCCATGATGATGGGGAGATCATTGTATTGATGAGTAGACCCGTCACCGAGACCAGAACCGTAAGTAAACAAGGTATTATCCAGCAAAGTCGTGCCATCCGCTTCGATAATACCGTCCATTTTCTCCAGAAGATAGACATACTGCTCCATGTGGAATTGGTCCACCTGCAAGAGCTGATTGATCATCCTTGTCTGATTATGTGACATGCCATGGTGGCTCATCGGTTTATCAAACAAGCCATCGAAAAGATAGGGCGTATCCCACCGCTCCGGCCCTACCATAAAGGTCGCCACATTGGTCAATCCCGACTGCAATGCCACCACCATCAGATCACCCATAAGTCGAATATACTCTCCACGCGGCAGATAGGCTTCCGGTGGTTCATCAAAGCTCACCTTGGACAACTCTCCTTTCATCGACTCCAATCGATCCATCTGAGTTTCAATAGCCCGGATCGAATCAAAATACTCTGCAAACTTCTGCCCGTCGGCATAGCCTAGCTCCCTCTTCATCGACCGCGCATCCTCAAGGACCAAATCGGTGATGTCCCGGTAGCGCTCAATTTCAGTGGTCGAAAACAAGCGATGATACATCTTTCGGGGATCTCGGATTGATGGCGCCAAATGGCCCGTGCCATACCATGAAATATTGTCGAAGTAGATCGACTCCTTGTTATCCTTGTGACTGTTACAACTGAATTCAAGAGTTGGAAACGGCGTCTTCTTTCCCACCACATCAGCCACCAAATGATCGAGGGTACGAGCGAGAGGCCAAGCGGTTCCCTTGATAGTGTAAGGCGGCGCACTACTGAGGTAACACGAGGCGCACTGTGCATGGACGTCGGTCCCCTGTTGGAAGGTCCGGTCCATTCCCGTGATGAGATTCACCCGATCTTTGACTCCTTCTAGAGGAGACATCGTCGGAGTCAACTTAGCGAGCGGATTGACGCTGTAATTCGGATTCTGCTTCCCAAGCGACTTCATAACATTCCCCAGGTTTCCCTTGGGAATGACCGAGTCCGCCTCACCCGGGAAGAAGCCACGACGGACCACACCGATGGGCACATAGAAATGAGCCATTCGCTTCGCCACGCCACTCGCCAGAGTCTGCGCACCAAGACTCTCCATCCACGGGAGCGCCAAAGCAGCTCCGCCCAGCCCTCTCAAAAATCCTCGTCGTGTTGTCATCGTTTCAAAATTACTTTTTCACTTCATGCGCCTTCGCTAAAAAGGGCTCACTCAAAATCACTTCCCGCATCAAAACCTTCATTCCATATCCCTCCGCCGCCACCCGCTTCACGATATCATCGAGAGCAATTTCATCGGCCGTGCCCAACTCACGCGCCAAGGCAAACGACAAAAGGTGGCCCGCCAACCCTTTTACAAAGCGATCCTTCTCCGCCAAAATGGCATCCTTGAATTCCACCACATTGGTGAATGGGTGTTTCCGAAAAAGAACCCCTTCCATATCGACTCTCCGATCATTTTCATACTCCTCGCGCCACCTCCCAATCGCATTGAAGTTTTCAAGCGCAAACCCCAGTGGATCAATCTGCTCATGACATCCCCGGCAATCAGCCCGCTCACGGTGCATCGAGAGCCTCTCTCGCAAGGTCCAATGCTCCTCGCCCTCACTCGGTTTTTCACCCAGTGCCGGCACGTCCGCCGGCGGAGGCTCGGGGGGCTTATTAAAAATGACCCCAGCCATCCACGCTCCCCGCGTGATCGGCTGAGTGCGCTCGGGACCAGAAGTCATCGTCATGACTGCGGCATTCGTGATCACGCCACCGACCCGCCGATCCGTCACCGGCACCCGATGGAAGTCCAAGACGGTAACTTGTCCGCTCTTCTTCTTCCCTGCTGATCCTAAGAGCCCATAGGCCTGCTCGAGATGCCCGGACCGATAGGTGAAGTCCGAATCAATGAGCTGGGTCACCGGAAGGTTTTCAAGCAGGACGGCCTCAAACAAAAGGAGCGGCTCCATCATCATGTGCATGCTGCTGCGATATTTCGAAAAATAAAACTGCGGGAATTTTTTAGGATCCGGTACCGACGAAATAATCCGCTCCAGCTGCAACCACTGCGCCGGGAAGGAATCACAAAACCTCTTTAGTTTCCCATCCTTCACCATCCGGTCATACTGCTTTCTCAAAACCTCCTTCTTCAAAATCTCCCCGGAGTCCGCCAGCTCCAATAATTCTTCGTCCGGTGAACTTCCCCAAAGGAAAAACGACAAGCGCGAGGCCAGTTCGAGGCCAGCAAGCTCCCCGTCATTTCCGGCACCATCATAGAGATAGAGAAACCTTGGCGAGGAAATCACCGCCGCCGCAACCTCTTTCATGGCCTCCGTGTAGCTCGCGCCCCCGTGCCTCCGGGCCTCCACAAACTCCGCATATCGACCAACCACTCCCGGCCCGACTCTCCCTCGAAATGCTTTCCTCACAAACTTTTGCAATCTTCCCCTCACGATGACGGACATTTCTTTCTGGCCACGAGGGGGCTCGAAGAACTCTTTCCAGATCCCCACCCGCTTTGGCCCAAAATCCGGGCTCTCGGTGATCGATTGCCCCAGTTTTAGAAACGACTCCATGAGCAGCGGCGACATCGAAAGATGGTCCGCCTGGTTATCAAAGCCATGCTCTGCCCGCAGATCCTGCGGGAAGGCCGCGACATTCCCCAACCTCGGCTCGATCATTTGCGACTTCCCGAGGGGCCGGCTGCCCACCTGCACCACGTCTGCCATCTTTCCCGAGTCAGGGCGAAAGTAGCCCCCGTGATCTCGGATCATCCGCTCGGGAAGCGTGAAAACGGTGCATTTTAAATCGAAGAGATCCTGAACGGCATTATGATATTGAAATCGATTCATCCGGCGAATCGGCGTCGCTTCGTAAGCTTTCTTTCCCGCCATCGCCTCTTTGCGTAAGGTCTGCAAATCGGACAGAAATTTCACCCGGTCACCCTTCCCTAACTGCGGTTCATCCTCCGGGGGCATCTCCTCAAAATCAATCGCCTCGATGATCTTCTGCAGCAATTCCGGCTTCTTTTTCAAGCTCTCCAGGTCGTTGAGTTCGAGGAGATTCACCTTGCCCTTTACCTTCCCATCCTGGCCATGGCATTTGACACAGCTCTCCTGTAAAACCTTCAGAACCTCGGCCCCGGAAAGGAAACCTGGAAAGCCCAAGGCTAGAGACAGGAACACCTTCCAAATACGCATTGTCATGATACTGGTATATTTCCTCCTCCCTTGCACGCCTCAAGTCCCAACTCACCACCGGACCTTTTTAGAATCTCATTCGCCCTCCTTTTTTGGCTCTCCGCAAGGGAGGCATGACGAATGAGAGTTGTTTCAACAATCGCGTCGCCCCGAAGCGCCATCGCAATTTGTCACTGCGAGTGATCTCTTCTTACAGGATTTGGGTCGGGAGGCAGGGTCCTGAAGGGACACACACGAGGTCATCTCTAAAAGCAGGAGCATTCGGTTCTCGCCCTCAACCTGGAGTGTCTCCAGCCGCAAAGAGCTTAGATTCCGTCATGCCTATCTCACGAAGAGCTCCTTTTTTCTTGATCCCTGATCACCACTCCCGACGATCCTACAAATGACTTCTCTGCGTCTCGTCCTACTCCTCGCCGTGATCACCAATGGTCACGCCGCATCCTCCGCACCCAAGCGCGACATCAAATATGACACAAAACACGAGCGCAACGTCCTCGATTTCTGGCCGGGTTTGAAATCCGATACTCCGGCTCCCGTCTACGTCTGGTTCCACGGTGGAGGCTTCCGCAATGGTGACAAGAATCAGATCGAAGAATACGGACTTGCCACCCTCAAAGCCTACCGCAAGGCCGGCTACGCCGTCATCAGCTGCAACTACCCTTTCCTCGGGAAGGACATGGAATACCGGGACATCGTTGACCACTGCGGACGAGCCGTAAAATTCATCCGCTCCCAAGCAAAAGAATGGCACATCAATCCAAACCGCCTCTGCTGTGGGGGCGTTTCCGCCGGGGCCCTGATCAGCCAATTCCTAGGATACCACGACGATCTCGCCGATCCAAAAGCGAAAGACCCCATCGACAAGCTCAGCTCTCGTCCCGCCGTCGTCGTCGGCATCATGCAGCCCATCGGCACTCAGGAGTTCGCCCTCCGCTACATGGACAAAGGCGAAGCCCCCCTCTTCCTCTACTCCAACGCCAAACCCAGCGACCGCGTTCATCCCCCAAAGCAACTCGAACTGATCCGGGACAAAGCCAAATCCCTCGGCATCCCGGTCGAAGCCTATGGCGGCCAAGACAACAAGCTCCCCCAAGTCAACGGCGACAAGACCTGGCTCGACCTCCAAGTGGCATTTTGCACCAAACATCTTAAAAACTGAGCGCTGTCTTTGCGTTCAAAGAAGACCGGGGATCGATACCCCAGCCCCTCTCTTCGACTGACTATGCTCAAAGCTCCTCCCAAAACGATCCCCTTGACATTCCAGCCTCTGCAAACGATTTCCCTCGAGTGCGACTGGCCGATATCTTGATTCTTCTTTCGCTCGCCGCAATCTGGGGCGCTTCCTTCCTCTTCATGCGGGTTTCAACACCCCACTTCGGTCCCGTCCCGCTCGTGGCCTTCCGCATGACCATCGCCGGCCTCGCGCTCGCTCCCGTCTTTCTCCGAAAAGAAGCCCGCACTCTTTTCAAAAACCACTGGTGGCAACTTCTCGTCAGTGGCGTCTTTGGCTCTTCCATCTCCTTCATCCTGCTCTCCTGGGCAAGCCTCACCTTGAGTGCCGGGTTCACCTCGCTCATGAATTCGAGCGTTCCCATCTTCAGCGCCATCATCGCGGCACTCTGGTTGGGAGAGCGGCTCCGCACCACCCAACTTCTCGGCTTGGCCCTCGGAATTCTTGGCGTTCTCATCCTCGTTTGGGGGAAACTTGAATTTCATCAAAACGGTCGCGGCTGGCCCATCCTCGCCTGCGTTCTTTCCTGCCTCTGCTACGGCTTCGGAGCCAGCTGGATGAAGAGGACACTTCAAGGCGTCCGCCCCCTCGTCGCTTCCTCCGGCAGTCTTCTCGGAGGCGGACTGGTCCTCATCCCCTTCGCGCTCACCCGTCTTCCCACTCAGTCCCCGCCCCTCCTGAGTTGGCTTTGCGCCATTGCCCTCGCCCTGATCTGCACCGCGCTCGCCTTCGTCTTCTTTTTCAAACTCATCCAACGATCCGGTGCCACCGTCGCGACTTCGGTCACCTTTCTCATTCCCTTCTTCGGGATCTTTTGGGGATGGCTCGTCTTGGATGAAGAATTGACTTCCCAAATGGTCTTGGGCCTCCTTGTGACTCTTCTTGGGACCGGCCTCATCACCGGATTGCTCGGCAAACGAAAGGCCGCTTCCTAAGAACACGTAAGTCTAAGCCATGAAATTCCTCATCACCCTGCTCCTTCCCTTCACCGCCCTCGCCGGCGAGTCACTCTTCAACGGCAAAGACCTCGTAGATTGGCGTGTCGATTCCAAGAGCAAGCACGTCCACTGGACCGTGAAAGAGGGGGCCCTCCAATGCCAGTCCGGCCCTAAGAAAAAAGGCTCTCTCCTTTGGACCAAAAAGGAGTTCACCAACTTTACCCTCATCGTGGAATACAAACTCGGGGAAGGCACCATCGACTCCGGCGTCATGCTCAAGAAGCCCCACGATCAGATCCAGATCGGCATCTCCGGCTCCCTCAAGCGCGACCTCACCGCCGCTCCTTACATCCCCGGAAAAGGATATCCCGTCGAGAGCAAGGAAGCGATCGCCGCGGTGAAGCCCAAGGACTGGAACGTGCTCAAAATCGAGGTCAAAGGAAACACCTACAAAACCTGGCTCAACGGAGTCGAAGGCGTCACCTACGAATCCCAGACCGCCATCGCAAAAGGCCCCCTCGGCCTTCAGCTCCACGCGGGCAAAAATATGGCGCTCTCCTTCCGTAAGATCGAGATCACCGAAGAATAAAAGATAGCAAGCGCCCTGGGGCCTCCGCTAAAACTTCGAAGGAAGCTGATCTTCGTCGGATTGATTGGAGCACTCATCGCCTCGCTCTTCGTCAGCGATGAAACCTATCAGCCCCGATCCGTCTGGAAGCTGAGAGAAATTCCCACCGTGATCCTTTCCGGACGTTTTGGCAAAGTTGACTGGCCGCAAAGATCTCAGGCCTCGCAAAAAAAATCGCCCGATGGAAATACCCACGAGCGATCACTTGAAATTGGATTGAGCCCCTTAAACCGTGCAAATTTCGACAGCTTCTTTCAGCGAGGTAAGCGGATCATTCTTAGGCACAAACTCCTGGCCGAGGTAGCCCTCGTAGCCCATCTCGGCGAGCGCTTTGCAGATGCCCTTGTAGTTCAACTCCTGGGTATCATCGATCTCGTGACGTCCGGGAACACCTGCGGTGTGGAAATGGGAAATGGCGTCCTTGTGCTTGGTGAAGGTCGCGATGCAGTCACCCTCCATGATCTGCATGTGATAGATGTCGTAGAGAAGCTTGAAGCGATCCGAGCCCACTTCATTGACAAGATCAACTCCCCACTGGGTGCGATCGCAGAGGTAGTCCTTGTGATTCACCTTGGAGTTCAGAAGCTCCATCGAAATGGTAATGTTGTGCTTCTCAGCGATGGGCATGATCCTCTTCATCCCTTCGGCACAGTTTTTTAAGCCCTCCTCGTCGGTCAGACCGTGGCGGTTTCCGGAAAACGCGATCACTTGGGGCACGTTACCGGCCTTGGCCGCGAGAGGAATAATCTCTTCATAGATTTTCACGAGCGTGTCGTGATTTTCTTTTTTCTCAAAGGACGTTCCAATCCCTGCGATTCCCTTAATTGGTCTGGGACGCCCCATTGCACAGGTCAATCCATGCTTCGCAACAGTGGCCCACTCCTCCGGGAAAAGAATCTCAACGGACTCAATGCCAATCTTCTTCACCTCGACACAAAACTGCTCGAGGGGGATTTTGCCAAAGCACCAGTGGCAGACCGAGTGCTTGAACTTGGCGCCCGCCGCAGCGGCCTTCTCGTCAGCGGCTTGGACTTGAGCTCCCATGGCGGAAAATAGAGCAGCGGTGGCGGCCCCTCCGGAGAGGGCCGTAAGTGATTCACGTCGATTCATAATTTCCCGCCATACAAAACAAGAACGGGTTCTTTGTCGAGAATTGAAAAAATTCCACGTGCTTCCAATCAAGCGTCTCGTTCCTGAGGAAAAGCACGTGTTCGCCGGGAAGTTAAGAACGACGCGTTCTCATCATCCCCGGCTGACGAAATCACTTCACTGGCGGCCTCTCATCCCGTGGATTGGTGCTGCGAATCATGCGCATCGCGTTACCACCACAGAAGTGACGCACCGCAACGATTCACGACCACACTCACGAAACACCGTGGAGTCTCTATTTCTAAGCACCCTTTCAGGATGCGATCGTAAGGAATTACAAGTCCCCAGACTGAAACGGTTCGGCGAAGAGATTAGCGCTGATTTTTCTGACCGGACTCCCTTACTCCAGCGGAGCGAGGAGATTGCCGAGGGTTTCTTGGTCGAGCTGGAGTTTGGTGGTTTTTGCGCTGAGAAGGGCTTCGACGAGTTTGGCTTTTTGGGCCTGGAGCTGGACGATGCGTTCCTCAATGGAGCCTTCAGTGATGAGCTTATGAACGAAGACGGGCTTGTCCTGGCCGATGCGGTAGGCACGGTCGGTTGCTTGATTTTCAGCAGCGGGGTTCCACCACGGGTCGTAGTGGATGACGGTGTCGGCCGCAGTGAGGTTGAGGCCGGTGCCGCCGGCCTTGAGGCTAATGAGGAAGACCGGGGTGGCTCCGGACTGGAATTCGTCGATCTCCCTCTGGCGATCTTTGGTGCTCCCGGTGATCTTTGAAAATGGGATTTTTTCCTTCTCCAGATGCTTCTGAATGAGGGCCAACATGGTGGTGAAGGAGGAGAAAATGAGGATCTTGCGGCCTTCCTCGAGAAGGGTGGGCAGAAGCTCGTCAGTGAGGAAGTCGAGCTTAGCGGAGTGCTTGACCTTCTGAGCGGCCGGGAGCTTGAGGAGTTGGGGGTGGCAGCAAATTTGGCGGAGCTTGAGGAGGGCATCGAGCACGATGATCTGCGACTTGGCGAGGCCCTTGTCGGCGATGGCATCGCGGATGCGATCGTCCATGGCGGCGCGGACCGTTTCGTAAATGTCGATCTGGCCAGGATTGAGGGAGATGGAGTGGAGAATCTCAGTCTTCGGCGGAAGCTCGGTGGCGACCTGATCCTTGGTGCGGCGCAGGATGAGGGGGGCGACGCGGGAGTTCAGGGAAAGTTGGGCGTTCGAGTCACCGTGCTTTTCGATGGGTGTGCGGAAGTGCTTGCGGAAGGCTTCTGACGAGCCGAGGAGGCCAGGCATGAGGAAGCGCATCTGCGACCAGAGTTCCCCGAGGTGATTTTCGAGCGGGGTCCCGGAAAGGGAGAGTCGGTGGTTTGCACGAAGCTTGCAGACGTGTTGCGAGACTTTGGCAGCGGGATTTTTGATGTATTGGGCTTCGTCGAGAATGACGAGATGGAAGTCCTGGTCCTTGAGTACCTCGAAATCTCGTACTAAGAGAGCGTAGGAGGTGATGACGAGATGGGCCTTGGGAATTTTCGAAAACTCGGCCTTACGCTCGGGCCCGTGGAGGAGGAGGGTTTTGAGTCGGGGAGTGAATTTTTTGGCCTCGGCTTTCCAGTTCCCGACGACGGAGGTGGGAGCGAGAACGAGGGACGGGAGCTTGTTGGTGCGGCGGCCGGAGATCTCGGCTTGCAGGTGGGTGAGGGCTTGCAGGGTTTTGCCAAGGCCCATATCATCGGCGAGGATCCCGTGGAGTCCGTGGCGAGCGAGGAACTGCATCCAGTGGAAGCCATCAAGTTGGTAGTCGCGGAGATCCGCCTCAACCGATTTGGGTGGCTTGGGCCGGGGAAGGGTCGTGACGTTTTTGAGATTTTTGCCGAGGGCGGCGAGATCCTTGAGGGTCTGGCTGGAGTCCATTTCAAGGACGTCCGCGAGGGCGGCGGCCTGGAGGCGGTGGAGGGGTTCCTCCGGCGAATTGGAGCCGAAGAGATCGTGCAGGGTTTTCGCAAGACTGAGGAGGCGGAGGGTCGGGAGGGCGAGGAAGGAATTAGGCGAGTCGGGGTCCCGGAGGAGGGTCTGGTCATCGTCCCCTAGGGATTCCAGGGTCTCGTCGATGGTGTCGAAATCGAGGAGTCTGAGGTAGGAAGAGAGAAGCGGAAGGAGTGGTTGTTTGTCACCCTCGGGGGTGAGGTAGGAGGCGGAGAACTGGAACCAGTCGATGCCGTGATCGGGGTGTTCTGCAAGGCCGGTGTCGAGGTCGTCCGGACCGATGGTGTGGACGTTAACCTTGGCGGTGGTATCGATGGTGATCTTCCAGCCTTGCTCTCGGAGGAGCGGGACGGAATGAGTCATGAATTCGACGATCGCAATGTCCCACTGGGAGGGAGGATCAGCGGGAACTAGAGCGGATCGACGCTCGGGCGCAATTTGAGGATCGTGGGCACCTGCGGGAACGATGTCGTGATCGCGTTGGAGAGCGAGGATGGCTTCGCGCTCGATCTTGGTGTCGCGGGGGATGGTGTAAACGGCTCCCTTTTTAGAAGCGATAAAGTTGGCTTTCCCCTTGGGTTCCTCGGCGAGATTGGGGGTGAAATCGTGGCTGTGATACCGGAAGGTAAGCTCCGCGATGATGGGTTCGGGTTGGCCGGAGAGGTGAAGTCCACCGTGGTTGAAGGGATTGGCGCGGTGGAGATAAAGCTGGATTTGGGGTTTCGATTTCTTGAGGACCTCGGTCTTGCTGGGAATCGGTTTGGGAAGGGCCGGGAGGCGGTTTTGGAGGGCGGTGACGGTGGTCGCGACTTGCTCCGGCTTAAGAGTGGGACCGTTGCTCCAAGCTTTGAGAAAACTAGCGCTGTGACGAGAGAGGTCAAGGGGATGGAATGCGACCCGATCTGGGTCAGGATGAGGAAGGAGAATATAGGGAGGCTGGGTATTGATGATGCCAATGGCCTCGGAAAACGGCGGCGCAAAAGTGGGCCGAGCAGAGCCATCGGGCTGATTCGCCCAGATCGGTTCGGGCAGGATGGAGTCTCCGGGGATCAGGAGTTCAGGGTGCTGGCGATCCCCAAGGCGATAGAGGCGGCCGGTTTCGAGCGCCTGTTGGAGGAGGAGGCCCGCTTGCGGACCTTCCAAACGGAGGCCGCCGTATTGGTAGCTTCCACGGAGAATTTGGTAGTAGAGGGTGCAAGGCATGATGTCCTCGGGCCTCATATACTTAGGCGGCCTGATGGGATCCGCATTGGCGTTGGAATTCGTGGTAATCCTAACTTCGCCATTTTTGAGACTCCGCCCCACGTGCAAGGAGAGGTTGTAGCGCGATTCGTAGCTATAAGTCGGCGGCACGAGACAATAGGCGAGGAAGGAATTATTGGGCTTTTCCTTTTCTTCAGAAGGAGCCGGCACCGCGAGGGATGCACTCACTGTTGAGAGCCAGTCGGCGATCTCGGAGTCACCCGGGTCTCTCAATTTTGAGATTGAACCCGTCGATCGGCTGAGGCGTTCGGTCAGCGCGATCAACGCAGCCGCAGAGTGCTTGCAATCGTACGCGACCGGGCAGCTGCAATAGCAACCAAAGGCCCAATTTCTCCGTTCATTCCGAGTGAAGGTGAGGACCGTCCGATAAGTGGGATCAGAGTTCCCCCGAAAACTAGCGATAACATTCACCGATTCCCCTAGGTCAAAGGCATCGAGCCTCAGCAAGCGCTCGGGCTTGGTGTAGCTTTCGGCCCGCAGCAGAGATTTCCGATCAAAAACAGCGGTCCAATCGCGACCTTTGAGTTCGCTTACGAGGTCAGGGCGGGAAAAGATCGCAGTAAGGTCCATTTGTCCAGTTGCGGGAGTGTCCACCAGCTTGCCGCGGATCTCAACCACTTTACAAGCGGATTTGCAGTTGGCAGGGGTAGGTATCTCGCGAGGTGACTGGCTGTTTTACTTTCCTCAGCCACCGAAAGGCGTCACACTCCTTCCGATTCCTTTAAACGGCAATTGTAGCGTGAAAAAAAATCAAGCAGTCGCCAAATCTCCTCTCACAATGCTCTCGGTTTTCACCGGTGCAGGGGGGCTTGATCTTGGCTTGGAGGCCGCTGGCTTTAGATCAATTGGCCATATCGAACTTTGTCCGAAATGCCGGGAAAGCTTGGCGTTGAACCGACCTGAATGGAAGGAATTGGATTGGACCGATATCCACCTCGCCTCAAAAGAAGCCACGCCTAAGCGACTAGGCATCAAAAAAGGAGAATTGGACCTCTTAGCTGGAGCCCCACCATGCCAGCCGTTTTCAACTGCGGCGCAGTGGTCAGGTAAGGCTAGGCTGGGGTTATCCGACACAAGAGCAAAGACCTTAGGAGCGTTTCTTAATCTTGCAGAGAAATTCCTCCCTTCTACAATTTTAATCGAGAATGTGCCCACATTTTGGAACCCCAATTTTGGAGCCCAAGAGGTCATCAAGCAGTTCTTCTCAGGTTTACGGGAGCGCACGGGAATCAGCTATCGTTTCGATTCAAAGGTTCTGAATGCGGCTGACTTTGGAGTTCCTCAACAAAGAAGGCGCTTCATTTTAGTGGCGCATCGAACTGACAAAGTATGGACTTGGCCCACTGCCCGATATTCAGAAAATCCTCGAACTGTTTGGGACGCTCTTCACTCTGTGACCTCAAAAGATTTGCCAAAACCCAAAGGAAAATGGGCTGAACTCCTTCCAAGTATTCCTAAGGGATGCAATTATCAATGGCATAGTAGCGTTGGAGAAGGACTAGAGATTTTCGGGCCCAGAACAAGGTTCTGGTCTTTTCTTCTGAAACTTAGCCCAGACTTGCCCTCTTGGACATTGGCAGCTCAACCTGGCCCAAGCACAGGCCCCTTTCATTGGGACAATCGGCCCCTTTCTCTTGAGGAATCGTTAGCTCTCCAAACCTTTCCGCAAGGTTGGAAACTCGCTGGAAATTATCGCGATGGGGTGAAAATGATTGGCAATGCTACGCCCCCGCTTCTAGGAGAGCATCTCGGACGCCAAATTGTAAGAACCCTTTTTGAGGGCCAACTACCCTCAAATATTAAGTTTGCACCTAAGAAAGCTCGATCGGTGCCGAATATTCCATCTCCAGAAAAAGTGCCTAAAAAGTATCTCAATCTCGTTTCGGAGCACAAACCACATCCTGGGACTGGTCTAGGCCCAAAACCGCGCTTGGCCAACGTTCATCAAGCCTCCACTCTCGCCACCTGATCCATGGAAATTAAGTCTATTCCAATGCTCCAACTCCATTTTGACCGAACGAACCCTCGGTTACCCGCAGATATGCTTGATGGTGAACCCGAAGAACTTGCCGCTTTTTATTACAATCAGGCCGTAGTTAAGGACTTAGTGAACTCAATGCTCGAAAACGGATTTTTTCCGCACGAGCCGATGATTGTTAAACCACGAACCGAGGGTGGTTTCACGGTAGTCGAGGGAAATCGAAGGCTTACCTCGTTATTTGCTATTCATGATCGGCCTGAAGCGCGCAAAATACCTAAACCAAGTCCCGCTCCCACAAAGGAACAATTGGATCGCTTAAAAGAGGTCCCTTGCGTTGTCTCGCAAAATGATGAGGCGATCAGAAAATTTATTGGTTTTCGTCATATCAGTGGTCCTAGGACGTGGGAGCCAGAAGCAAAGGCGCGCTTTATAATGGAGGAAATCCTAAAAGCACTAGACAACGGCGAAGCACGCCCATTTGCAAAAGTTGCTGCGGCTGTCGGTTCAAATGTCCAGACTGTCAGAGACGCCTATCTTGCTCTCGGACTCCTTGAAAGGGTCGATAGTGAAAGCCGATTTGATTTTTCCCAAGTTCAGAGTAAACGATTTGGAGTTTGGCTACGTCTCATCTCAAGCCCAGGCGTGCGAGAATACATTGGCTTTAAAAGCTCTCCAGAATTCACCGAGGTCAAAAGCAGCCTAGACGAAGTCGATACTGAACATCTGGTCGAAGTTCTGAGAGACCTAACAGCAGAACATGGTGAGGAACCCATCTTGAATGATTCTCGTGATGCATCGGCATACGGTATGGTGCTGTCCAATCCGATCGCTCTGAGAACTCTCAGGAAGACAAAAGATCTTGGTGCCGCAAAGACCATTGTTGAGAAAGCGGGACTTCCAATAAGGATCAAGGCGGAAGCGCGACGCGTCGATGCCCTGTCAGAGGAAGTCAGGGCCAATGATTATGATGATGAGGTCGAGGATGCCGCAGCCCTACTATCACGTTCCTCACGGATTTTGCTCAAATTAGCAAAGCCTGATGAAGAAGATGATCTGTTCAAGTAGCCATGAAAGTTGAATTCGATCCTAATTTACAAGGGCAGCATTTACGGCATTCCTGTCTTGCCGATCAGTTGGAACTTCAGGCCATCATCGAAGGCCAATCGTTTTCCAGATCGGATCTCGCCGACCGTATAAAAGATTCCTCTTGGCTCGATATTTTGAGCCCTCGAATGACAAATGATCCGAGTCTCGATGACCACAATTTGACTCATGGAGAGAAACAAGATCGATGTACTGAAATTTCCGAGTCGATTCTAAGCCTCATCGAAAAAAGAAAAAAAATCTTAGGGGTTCACTATCCTTTTCAGAAAGATCGCTTCGGACGTTTATCCCTTATGAACGAAATTGGCTCATACCTATGGCTTCTGGGACTCTCATTGAGCCATGGATATGGACTCGACTGCGCCGCGCCACCTCATAAGAGCTTCGAACTCTCCGTCTCAAAAGCGCTCGCTAATACAGGGTTTTCTACATCCACAATGGGAACTGCAGGAAATGGAACCGGATTTCGTAACGCGCTCACAAATGTTCAATCTGAGATTCCAAGTTTTGTCGCGACTCCAGAAAATGCGGTGTTTCCGATAAGTGCCAACGATTGTGGAGGTGACACAGTTGCGGCAATACCTTTTGAATCAGACACTAGACATGGCCACTGGGCATTTGTTGGACAGTCAACGGTGGGGAAATCGGATACGTGGCAGAAAAAAATCGGTGAAGTGTCGATAGAGTTTTGGCAAAAAGTCTTGGCGGATCGAGTGATTGTCGTCCCTTTTTTCGCGACTCCTTATCACGTATCAGACCACCATCTGGAACTTCTGGTCCAAAACAACCGCCGGGGTATCTGGGATAGACTTCGTCTCGTAAAATTTCTTAAAGTCGAGCCAGAAGAAACTCGTGAGACACTTAGTCTCTTGAGAACAGTTCAACTTTCTTGATCTAACCGCTCCTCCCTCGACGAGGGGTAATTCTTGCCTAATAGACATCGCCTAATTCGCGACGATATTGACGAGCTTGCCCGGGACGACGATGACCTTGCGGACCGTTTTGCCATCGGTGTGGGTGGTGACGTTGGGGTCGGCGAGAGCTTGGGCTTCGGCGTCTTCTCTCGAGATATCGGCAGGGACGGTGAGACGGGCGCGGAGCTTGCCGTTGACCTGAACGATGAGTTGGATCTCGGATTCGACGAGAAGGGACTCGTCGAGGACGGGCCAGGTTTGCTCGCTGACAAGTTCACTTTCGCCGAGGGCGGAGTTGATCTCTTCGACAAGGTGGGGCGCGAAAGGGCTAAGAAGCTTGAGGAAGGTGAGGAAGAGGTCGCGGGGAATCTTATCCGCACTGGTGTAGGCGTTACTGCACTCCATCATAGCGCTGATGCCGGTGTTGAAGCGGAGGGTCTTGATTGCTTCTTCGACGCGCTTGATCGTTTGATGGGTTGTTTTGGCGAGATCGGCATTTTCACCCACCACAATTTTCCCACTGGAAATCCAACCTCCATCGCCATCCTCGGAGAAGGCAAGGCGCCAGACTTTGGCGAGGAAACGGTGGACGCCTTCCACGCCTTTCATGGCCCAGGGTTTATCCTGGTCGAGGGGGCCCATGAACATTTCGTAGAGGCGGAGGGAGTCGGCACCGTAGAGTTCTACGACAGTGTCAGGGTTGACGACGTTGCCGAGCGACTTGGACATTTTTTGTCCGTCCTCGCCCATGATGAGGCCGGGGGCGAAGTATTTTTTAAAGGGCTCGGAGGATTTGACGTGGCCGAGGTCGTTCAGGACTTTGTGCCAGAAGCGGGAGTAGAGGAGGTGAAGTACGGCGTGTTCCTTACCGCCGACGTAGAAATCGACGAAGCCGTCGTCATTTCCCCAGTAGTCTTCAGCTTCGGGGCTGATGAAGTTCTCGGTGTTGTCGGGATCGCAGTAGCGGAGGTAATACCAGCAGGAGCCCGCCCATTGGGGCATGGTGTTGGTCTCACGTCGGAGCTTCTCCGAATAATTGATCCAGTCCGTGCAGTTAACGAGGGGGCCGCGGGGGTCCCCGGTAGGCTTGAAGTCCTCCATCTCGGGTTGGAGAAGGGGGAGTTCGGATTCAGGGACGCCGGAGTGCTGGCCGGTTTCCTTGTCCCAAAGAAGTGGGAAGGGTTCGCCCCAGTAACGCTGGCGGGAGAAGAGCCAGTCGCGGAGTTTGAATTGGATTTTCTTGGAGCCTTTTTTGTTTTCGACGAGCCAGTGGATGATCTTCTTTTTGGCGTCTTTCGTTTTAAGACCATCGAGGAAGCCGGAGTTAATGGCATAGCCGATCTCAGTGAACGCGTATTGAGTTCCGTCATCCTCGTAAACGTTCGTCTGATCAAATTCATCATCACCGCCCTTGACCAACAGCATGATCGGGTTTGGTCCGGGTCCTGTTTTAAGCTCCTTATGAAATTCAACAACCTGTTCTCTCGAGAGAGGCTGTTTAGCTACAACTTGCGTGATTGGGATATTAAATTTTTGGGCAAACTCAATGTCTCTTTCATCGTGCGCAGGCACTGCCATGATCGCTCCGCTGCCGTAGCCCATCATGACGTAGTCGGCGATCCAAACGGGGATTTTTTCTCCGTTGACGGGGTTGATGGCGAAGGCTCCGGTGGCGACGCCGGTTTTGTCTTTGTCGAGGCCGCGGTCCATGTCGGACTTGGAGGCACAGGCTTTGACGTAGGTGTCGACGGCCTCTTTGTTTTCAGCGGTCGTGATTTGCGCGACGAGCGGGTGCTCAGGAGCGAGGACCATGTAGGTGGCCCCGAAGAGGGTGTCGGGACGGGTCGTGAAGACAGTGATGTCATGGCCTTCGACATCAAAGGTGACTTCGGCTCCTTCCGAGCGCCCAATCCAGTTGCGCTGGAGGGATTTGATAGATTCGGGCCAGTCGAGAGGCTCGAGTTCATCGATGAGCCGTTGGGCGTATTTTGTGATGCGCAGCATCCACTGACGGAGCGGGCGGCGCTCGACAGTTTCGCCTTTTTTCTTCCACTCTTCGATTTCCTCATTGGCGAGGACAGTGCCCAGGGAAGGCGACCAGTTGACGGGGGCTTCGTGGATGAAGGCGAGGCGGACGTCGTCGATTTGAGCCTGCGACCAACCTTTGGCTTCGAGTTCGGAGACGGGCTTCGCTTTTTGGTCTTCGTCGCAGAAGTAGGAGTCGTAGAGCTGGAGGAAAATCCACTGGGTCCAGCGGACGTATTTGGGATCGGTGGTATTGATCTCGCGGTCCCAATCGTAGCCGAAGCCGAGTTCCTGGAGCTGGCGACGGAAGTTCTTGGTGTTGGCCTCGGTGGTGATGCGGGGGTGGGTGCCGGTCTTGATGGCGTATTGCTCGGCGGGGAGGCCGAAGGCGTCCCAACCCATGGGGTGGAGGACGTTGAAGCCGTTCATGCGCTTGTAGCGGCCCATGATGTCGGTGGCGGTGTAGCCCTCGGGGTGGCCCACGTGGAGGCCGGCTCCACTCGGGTAAGGGAACATGTCGAGAATGTAGTATTTCGGCTTTGAGGGATCAAAGCCTTCGTCACCGGGACCAGGAGTGCGGTAGGTTTTGTTCTCGGCCCAATGGGATTGCCATTTGGGCTCGAAGAGGTCAAAGGGGTAAGGCTTGCGTTTCTCGGACATGATGTGGGGTGGAGAAAAGCGGGGACGGAGGGGAAAAACACGCAAAAAATGATTCCAAAGGTATCGGATCTTGAAGCTCCCAGATTTTAGAAATGTCCTACCGAGGGTACCGAGGGAGATGAACTCGGGCCATTGGCTCTGAAAACCGAGGCTGCTGGCTAGTCCGGAGCCAGTAGGAGGTGAGCCTTCGGGAGCTTTTTGCTTGAGTCATCCTCACGTTCGGTAAAGTCAGTTCATGATGCCCCGACTTATTGTTCTTTGGTTTTCGGTGGGAGTCATGTGGCTCGTCTCGACGAGTTGCTACTCCCTAGGAACAGAATACTATCACGTCTATCGGTCAGAGGGCTTCAATCCTCATGCGCTACCACGAATTATGATCATTTTCATGACTCGATCCGGGTGGATCTATTACTATCCAGCAATATTCGTAGTCACCGCTCTTTTTTTACTTGGAAAATGCGAACAAAAGCAGAGTGGGTTTGGGCTCTTAGCGCCGTCATAATAGGAACAACGGTGCTCTTCCTAGCAGTCTTCTTTCTTGCTCTCGAGACGTGGCGACTCGTAAAAATCCCCTACGCCCATCAGTGAGACGGTTCGTGAGAAGCGACAAAGCCTCGTGCGATCTCCGACGTTCCCAGCGGAAAAAGAGCGGAGCAAGATTCAGGGGAACGCTTGTCGGAGATTCGTTCTTGCAGACGGCCCCTCTGCGGAGGCCTACTCTCATCTCACATGAAAATGACAAGACACCTCTTCGCGGCCCTCCTTCTCCCCTGCTCAGTTCTTGCTGACGAAAAGGAAACCCTGATTTTCGAGGACGACTTCGAGCGCTCGGAAAGCGACGACTCAAAGGAAGAAATCGGCAAAGGCTGGAGTTCAAACAGCAGGAAGCGGGCGAAAGGAAACAAGCAAGTCGACCTGAAAGATGGCGCGATGCACATCACCTTTCATCCCGTGGCAGACCATGCGGTCTCGGTCGTTCATCCTGCGGAGTTTCAAGATGGCAGGATCACCCTTCGTTTTAACCTGCCGACTGAGGCTGACAGCCTCGGCCTTAATTTTGCCGACATGAAGTTCAAGGAGGTCCACGCCGGGCATCTCTGCATGACGAAGATTAGCACCAAGAATGTCCAGATCAATGACCTCAAAACCGGGGTCATGGCCAACGCCATTCGAAAAGCTCGTCTCGCTAAAACCATCACTCCGGAAAAAACAAAAATGCTGAAGACAAAAACAAAGCGTTTCCCAAACAATCTCGAAGCGGGCCAGTGGCACAACCTCGTCGTGACTCTTAAAGGGGACACGATGAAGATCGTCATTAACGACAAGGAAGTCGCTTCATTTTCTTCCGCCGGAATTGCCCACCCCACCAAACGCGTTCTCAGAGTCGCAGTGCCAAAGAAGGCCATCATCGATGACTTGAAAATCTACTCACTTCAAAAGTGAGGGCGCGCGCCCTTCCTGAAATTCTCGGAAAATGCGAATCAAAGAACTTCGATAGTTGGCGTTTTCAAATCAATCCTGAGCCATTGAGAAGTGAACCTAAAAAAAGCCCCGCAGAATGATCTACGAGGCTTTGAAGAGAAGAGCGGGTTGATTAGCGGGTCCGCTGACGGGCCTGGCCGGAAGAGCGACTCGGGGTCGAGGTGCTCCGTGAAGGAGAACTGGTCCGCGATGGCGACGTGCTTCGTGATGGCGTACCCTGGCTGCCGGATGAAGACCTCACCGTAGGAGCGGAACGAACCGGCTGACTCCGCACCGCTGGCTGCGACCTCACAACCGGCTGCGATCTTACCGTCAGTTGCGACCTGACAACCGGTTGCGACCTGACCGTCGGGGTTGCTTGCGGGCGGCTCACCGAATTACGACTCCGGGAAGATGTCCCAACGGTCTGATAACGAGAGGATCCACTGGACTGCTCGTAAGTTGGCCTGCGATTTGAGGTCGATCCACTTGATCGCTTATCGTAGTTGCCCGCACTGCGGATGCTGGTCGAGCCTCGTGAAGATCCGTGCACGACTGGAGAGTAGCGTCCGCGATTGGAAACGACACCCGCGTTCCCGTGACCCGAATGCCTCACCACGGCAGTGTGTCTTGGAAGGAAAGTCGGGCAGGCGAGGCGATTGCCACGGCGGAAACCAGTTGGGTAAATTGGAGCCGCGTAACGATGAGGAACAACGTCGCAGTAGTTCCGAAGTCGTGGGTCGTAGAAGCGACCCACTCGACGGTCAAAGTACGATCGACGATAAGGGTCATAGGCCCATTGGTCAAAGGTCGTGGACACAAAGCCAACCTGCAGCGGGGCGAAACCGCCGCCTACAAAACCGGGGCCACCAAAGCCACCACCAATCGGCGCACCCACGGTGCCGTAGCCATAAGTGGCAAAGTCGGCGCAGGAGGTGAGGAACGGGAGTGCCAGAGCAGCCGTTGCGAGCATTAAAATCTTTTTCATGACAGTAGGTGAAACGGAAGGGATTGGCTTTAAATTCACCTCGAACTTAACTATTTCAAGCCCGTGCTGTAAATCACCGGTTTGAGAGATTTCTCCAAGTTTCAGCGATATGGCATCGTTTGCGCCCTCGTCACCACCGCCAGCTTGTGCCTGGGTAAGATCTCAAGATCTCTTTAACATCCATCCTAACCCCATGGAACCCCTCCCCCTTATCGCCCCCGCCTTGGCCCTCGCTGGATCAGCATCCTGGCTCTACCACCAAGACGATACCATCCGCGAACTCACCGAGAAAATACGCATCATCAAAGAGCGCATCGTCATCGTGGAAAAAGCCACAACCGAGGCAACCGCGTCCCTAGGCTCACCCAAAACCAAAGAGCAGGGCGAGTTCACCCTCCCCGATGGCTCCCTCGACTGGAAAGTAATCGGCATTCTCGACAAGCTGACCAGCATGAGCCCGACAGACCTCAAATCACTCGTCAAAGCCCTCGCCGCAGACACTTCCATCAAGGATGAAACTAAGCGCGAACTCATCATGATGTCCGTCATGATGATGTCTTCCGAGAACCCCAAACCCGCCCTCGCCATCCTTAGGGAATCCGACGAAAGCCTCGGCCTCGAAGGTCGCAACCGTCCCATGCTCCCCATGCTCCTCTCGCAATTTGCCCCTCACGAACCCACCGCCGCCGCCGAATGGGCCGAAACCCTCCTCCCTGGCGAAGACCGCACCAACCTTTTCAAAGAAATTCACACAACGCTCAAAGAAAAGGACCCCGAAGCGGCAGCTACCTTTGCCGAAAAATACCAGCTTCCAATCGAATAACTCACGGAAGGGCTTTCTCCAGAGTGCCCCTCCCCACCCTCCGCCACCAAAAAAAAATCCCCACCCCAACTCCCGTTAACACCCACACCACCCACCACGGAAACCACGCCTTCTTCCGAAAAACGACCTCGCCATAAAGCGGACTTTCAAACACGTAATAATATCCGAAGGCCTCTCTGATAATTGCCGGACCACCTCTCACCATGTGGTGCTTCTCCTCCAGTGAGTTAAATCGCCACCGATACGCCACCGCATCGAACCACTCGATGGCATGCCGCCACTCCTTCGTTGCTCGGGCATCACGGAGAACCACCTCATCCCTCGTGATCTCCATCGTATAAGTGTCATGCTGCCAATCCGCCTGCGCCCCGGGATGAAAACCAGGATCAATCTCGTACTTCCCGATAATCCCTCCCCGCGAAGGCTTCAGCGGCGACGCCAACCAACCCAAAAAGATCAAGATCGAAAAAACGATAAGCGGAGCGAGCACCGCGAGCAAACACCCCCGATCCAACGGGGACTCTCCTTTCCTGCCTTTGGAAACCCACACCCCCTGCCACACCAGCAACGCAAGGCCAGATCCCAGGACCCAAAAAACAACCAAAGCTCCGATCAACATAACCTCTTCTACCCCGCCTTCGTGAAAACCCAAAGAAGGGAGCGCGAATTTCCCTTTGAAGTCATCCAACAGCTCCCACCCGGAAATTGAGCGCTCCACGGGACAATCAGCATTCCACCCTTTTTTTCTCATGCGAATGAGGGTGATTCACTCTCATATTTCGAGGCCACCTCTCTTCGACGCAAAAAACCGTCCGAAGAAAAACCCATCATCCTTGCCCCACTCTCTCAACCGCATCGAACAGTAATTGAACCCATGAAAAAACTCCTCATCGACCTCTCCGACTTCGTCGAAGCCATGACATTCTATGGCGACATCCCGGACGCTGGTGCTTACCCCAATATCAAAACCGGCGAAATCATCCACTTCATGGACCCCGGCATCAAAGTCATTCCGCCGAATATCTCATCGGCTGTCGGGCCTTTGGACTTATGAGATCCCTGCTCCTGAAGGCTGGAAATCTTTCTACTTCTCGGCAGGAATTTTTACGAACTCCACCCACCAGGGATTGATTCCAGCCTTAGTGGTGGCGAGACGTTTGAGGTGCCCTTTGCCATCGCTGGCGAAGGTGGCCGGATTTTTGGCCGATGACAACGAGAAGCTTTCCGTCCGAGGAAATGTTGAAGGAACGCGTGACTTCTTCGGTGGGCACCGAGGGAAGCTCTGAAAGCCGGGCCGTTTTGGGATCAATTTTAAAAGGGACAATCGCAGTGTGCCACGGTTTGTAAGATAGACGAACTTCCCGGAGGGATGGACTTCGATGTCCGAGATGCTGCGCTTTCCCTCGTAGCCCACGGGAGGCGGAGTGTGGATCGTTGCGACAAAACGAAGGGCTCCAGTTTTGGCGCTGATCAAATAAACAGACAGTTTTGTCCGAGCCGAAAGAGACAATGGCGATTTGCTCCGCCCAACCCAAGTTTAACATTCTAGGCTCTCAAACCACCGAAAAACCACTTTTTTTGAGCCGGCGAGTCCCTGAAATCGTTGGAAGTAAAGGAATTCACCTTTTGAAAACCCGAATGTAGTGCCATAATTT
>Ga0222650_1000089_pt1 | contig 81030 bp, 106 predicted proteins | sample AntAcemetagen367_FD_179820 | JGI IMG/M metagenome (GOLD analysis project Ga0222650, IMG submission 179820) | Saline water microbial communities from Ace Lake, Antarctica - #367 | ecosystem: Environmental > Aquatic > Non-marine Saline and Alkaline > Saline | place: Antarctica: Ace Lake... | reverse complement strand
TCCTTGTATAACTCCATCTGTTAGAGTCATAGTCGACAATACTGTTGATCCTGTAAAATTTATATCGGTGTCTGTACCAATTATAGTGTTGTATGTGCCCGATATTTGTGCTCCAATTGTATTGTATGAAATAGTTCTAGCAGTAGAACCGTTAAAAGTTGTCCCCGAAACCGCCCCGGCCCCAACATTGTTGAAAGTAACGGATTGTGCCGTTTGGGTTGCAGTTCCTGATAATGTTCCAACAAAAGTTGTTGCTGATAAAGCGTTTGATGATGCATTGTATGTTAAACCTGCGTCACTTTCTAAAGTTTGTACTCCGGTTGCATCACCTGCTAAGACTACAAAAGTAGTAGTATCTGCAGATGCATCTACAATTGAAACTTGAGTAGCACTATTTGCATTACCTTGCAATGAACCCGTAAAAGAAGGGGCAATAACATTACCTGTCACCTCTACACTTCCACTAACTATTAGATTTCCATCTTGTGTTGTTGTACCATCTGCATTTACGTTTAATATTGGAATACCTGAAATGTCTGAGACTGTGAAGATATCTCCTGTTAAATCGTCTGTTACCGAGAATAATTGACCTTGTGAGCCTTGTATGTCTAGTATGGTTGAGCCTGAGCCTTGTACATATAGCGGAGTCGTAGAAGGGGATGTTACACTTTCACCTTCTCCTATAGATAGTGATTTGGCAATATTAGCTTTACCAGTAGTGGTCAAAGACATCGCACCTTGTGCATCTGTATGTGCACTATCTCCCCACCAAAAACCTCTAGCGTCTGTATTACTCATCTGGAAAGACATAGCATAGTCTGTGCTGCCTTCACCTAAATGACCAAAGGAATATCCACTCTTAAAACCCATAGTATAAGTTGAATCATTCCATACTCTTAACTTATCTCTAGTTGGTTTTGTGTTATTACCCACAAAACCAGTAGCTAACACATTTGAAAAAGTTACAGCATCTGTTGTACGAACATTTTGGCCCATTAAATAAACTTCAGTTGCACCTTGTCCAGTATTTACCGTTGTGAAGGTTACAGCATCTGTTGTACGAACATTTTGGTCCATTAAATAAACTTCAGTTGCACCTTGACCTGTATTAATATTACCTCCTATAGTAAGAGTAGTACCATTAAATGTTAAATTTGCACTTGAAGATTGAGTTGTTGTACCATTCCATATTGCTACTTGATTATTTTCACCTGTTCCTGTTACAGTACCTGTGAATTGGTCAGTTGAGTTTATCGTAATACTATCATCCGCCCAAGCTAAAGTAACATTTGTACCTGCTTTAAAAATAGCAGTATCGCTACTTGTAATTGTAGAAGTACCTAAAGAAGCTCCGCCCTGGTTTTGTGCTTGTAAAGTCCAAGAAACGTAGTTATCGTAACTACCTGTTACTTGTGCTCCTATATCAGATAGCACCTGGGCACCTGTCCTAAATTTTATTATACCGTTGTCTAAAACAGCAAATTTGTCTGTGTCTGTTGATGCTGCTGTTTCAGAGAGTTTTATGTTTCCGTTTACTTCTAGTTTTTGAGATGGTGATGTTGTTCCTATACCTACGCTGCCTGATGAGGTTATGCGCATTCTTTCATTATTACCATTAGTGGTAAAATATAAATCTGCCTTACCTGCTGTATTATCTGAAATTATACCTGATGCTTGGTTTGACTGCTCATCTCCAAAATAAATAGAACCTTTTGCCCCATTATCCGAGAAAATTGTCAACCCCGCATCTCCATCTTTATTCTCTATAATAAAATCATCGGCACTAGTACTAACTGTTGGGTAAGTATTTAAAGAACCTTCAGAAATATGTAATTTACCCAAGGGATTATTCGTCCCTATTCCCACTTTGGTTTCAGAACCAAAATGGTAAGGTTGAGTTATAGTAGGCAAAGTTGCATTTCCAAAAGTGAAAACCTCAGTAAATATAGATGTTTGAGTTCCTCTAGTGGTTGTAACATCACTTATATTCATACTTAATGTATAAACTTTATTAGTAGTCTCTATAGCATAAATTCGTAAAAAAGCATTTGATCCTACAGCTTTAATTGCTAGTTTAAATTTGTGAGACCCTACATTTCTAACACTAGGTAATATTTCAGACCCATATTCATAAACGTTGTCTGGGTCCGAAAAAAAAGTTTTTAATATTGTATCACTTGAAAACCCTACTCCACCTCCCTGTACTGCTAAATTTACTTTTATAATATTTACAATTTCAGCTACACTTAATTCTAGTATATCCCAATAATCACCAGGAACATTATTAGCATCTGTTGTTATTGTTTTGTAAAATGATTTTGTTAAATCGTAATCATTTACTAATGAACCATCTCCTCTTAAAATTTTATTAGAACTAGCTCCTGTAACTATAAAACTATCAGCTTGAACTGAATTAGTAAATATACCATTACCTAAAGTATTAAGTCTGAAGTATTCTGTAAATGATCCACTTAAATCTTTACCAAATATAAGATTAGTGTTATTACTAGCTAAAATTGCATCACTAGAAGTATTAGCACCTAAGTACCAAGCTGCTGTTGAGCTATTTATTCTTTGGAATGTTGCTATATAACCAATTGTATTAGTATTGCTAGGTGCATCATCTCTTCTAAATGAAACTACACCATTTTGAGTACCATAACCAGACCCACCATGTACCGAGAGTTTGGCTATTTGTTGTCCAGAAACAGAAGTAGAGCCTATAATTAGATTATTATTAATATCTAAACGCATTGCTTCAAGGCCAGAACTTCCATTCAGAAATCTCATACCAGTAGTGAAACCTCCTATGCCTAATGTTCCACCACCGAAATACCCATAATCTCCACTAGTCAGTACTGAACCTCTTATAACAGATTGCCCATGTACGTCCAATCTGAAGCCTGATTGGACCCCACCACCTATTCCTATACCACTATTTTGTTCTAGAACTAAGCTATTCCCTAAAGTAGTAGTTCCTGTAAATTTAGGTAAATAGTTTGTAGTACCTGTACCTGTTATGGGGTTTGTTAAAGCTGTTTGTGCTCCTATATCTCCGGGGGTTAAAGTTCTAGGTGTGAATCCTTGTATAACTCCATCTGTTAGAGTCATAGTCGACAATACTGTTGATCCTGTAAAATTTATATCGGTGTCTGTACCAATTATAGTGTTGTATGTGCCTGCTGCCTGTGCCCCTATATCAGATAATATTTGAGAACCAGATCTAAATTTTATTATGCCGGCATCTAATACAGCAAATTTGTCTGTGTCTGTTGTTGCTGCTGTTTGAGGAATTGTTATATTTCCTGAAAATGTAGAATCGCCTCCAACAATAAGGCCATTTTTTACTTTGAATTCGTTTGCCATAGTTTTATCCTTTTTTCATTGTCCAAAAGGTACGATTATAAATATACGTTTATATATTAAATCTATTTTTGTATGCGTTGAAATTTTGTTTTATTTCTGTTGCTGATAATATTTGGTTATGTATTTTAAAAACGGGCAAATCTGCCATTACATGAGTACCTGGACCCTGTCCTATATTACCACTTGTAATGCTAGTACCTGGGTTTGTATAACCGCTTGTGTTCATAAGTTCTCCATTTGTATAAGCGTATATTGTGTTAGCGTTCCAGGTCATAACTAAATGATAAAATTTATCTTGAGTCATAGTACCAAACGAAGCGTTTGATAAAGGATTTCCTCTACAAGCGTCATAACTTGTAGAACCTGCGTGTCTTAAATAATACCTATTAGTACTACCGCCTACAGAGCTAAATATAAAAGAATTTGTTGTTGTATCTTTTCTTGCAACTATTACTTCTATAGACCCGAAACTTGAATTAAGAGTTGGAAATGTAATATCAATCTTATCATCTGTACCATCAAACGTAGGTTGTCCTGTTGAATCAAATGATACATTGGCTACATCTATGGTTGTTGTGCGAGTTAAATCAATTAAAGCATCTGTAGATGATCTAGTTCCATTAGTAAATGGAGAGGAGATAGTTCCTGGAGCTAATTGAGCTTTAGATATTAAGAATGATTTTCCTCCATGGCTATTATGTGATCCTATGTATATTTGGTGTGACGTAGTGTCCGCTGGATTTATACTAAAACTATATTTCACCCACTCTGTTGTGATATTAAAATTAGTACTAGAAGGTGAGCTCCACGGGCTGTTTCTAAACGCTCCAACAAAACAACCTTGACCTGTAGTTTCACCTTTCAGCCATACGGAAAAAACATGTGCAGTTGTAGATGTTGGTGTAAAATTTTGATATATTCTAGGGTAACTCCCATCAGAAGGTAATGATAATCTATCCGCCATTGTTCCAGCAATAGGACCTTCTTTTATTTTTGTGTTTATAGTTGGATATGATCCTGAGTTCTTTGCTTTCGTCCATGAATTAAAATCATCACCGTAACTAAGCATATTTACTACGGGCTTTCCTTTATAAAACCTAGTAGCAGTAGAATTATCAGCCACTCCATACCCAGTATCATATCCAAATACTAATCCGTCTCTTTCTATGTTTGGTCCTGTATACATTATTTTTCAGTTATTACTTCATCTCCATTATCAAAAGTAGAGAGTATATATACTACTTTATTTTCTTCAATTTCTATTTCTTTTACTATACTGCTCATATGTTTTATATTCTTGTTAGGGGGTAATCTCTATTGCCTTCAACTCTACCGAAAAAGAAATTACTCAACCCCCATACATGATCTTGTGGGGATTCTGTCCTTCTATTATAATTTCTTAATGATAAGAATCTAATAAATTTAGTTCCATGTCTGAAGGGGTAATCACTATTTCTACTAGTTCCAGTAAAAACAGGAGTAGAGTACCTAGCCCATGTAGTAGGAAATGTTGGGTTACCTAACGCATAGTTATATGTTCCTCCTGCTCTACCGTTTGCAAAATATGTACCTACCGGGTATACCCCTCCAACTAAAGCATCAGACCATGTAGGTAAACCCGAGGAAAGAGTAACAGAATATTCTCCTCCTCCTAAATTAGTAATACCGTTTTGATTGTATATACCTGTATAGCGAGAATAGCCAACAGAATAAGGATATTGTCCTCCAAATAACATATAGTTCCTAAAGATTGAATTTGCATCATTACTCCATCCGGATGCGTTCGAAACATAAATAGTAGTGTCTCCGGGAGAAGCAGCTCGGGTCAATTGGGTGTCTCCGATACCTTTAAGTTGTCGTAAATCTATAAAATTATCACTTATATCGTAACATGCAAATCCTAAATGGCCTCCTGGGTTATTACCAGAGCTTCCGGGTGAAATAGTTTTTGCATAAATTACCATTTGGTATGATTTAGTCGTATCCACCTCAATTCTATTTGTTAAGTAATCACCACCACCCCCTCCTACTACTTGTATATAAGGATCGCCATTAGGTCCCCCAGACCCCACATATGTGCCTAAAGACCATGAAGAGTTTGTACCTGATCTTAGATCTGCATCAGACCATAACCCAAATTTATCCGGTCCCCCTATTGTAGCCATATTATATTTCTTCCATTGGTGAGGTCCAAGCCTCGGTTGATAATAATTCTAAGATATCTGCATGATTATATTCTACATAATCCTCACTATATATTGAAGGTCTTCCATATACTCCTTTTTCAGTTGTATAGGTTTCTTCTTCTTCTGTCTCTGGGTTTATATAAGTTGTGTCAAAAGTTTCTTCAACTACATTAACATCATACTTAATAAATGTCTCAGATTCATCTATAGATAATCTTAAATTATTTTCTCCAGATTGCTGAACCTGATTAAAATCTATAGTATCTATTATACTTGTTGGTATTACCAACCATCTTCTGTTTTCAAACATAGTGTTATATATTAAATCTGTTTTTTATATTATTAAAGTTTTGTAAAACTTGAGAAGCTGTTAACGCTAAATCATGTACTCTTACTATTGGAATCTTTCCGTTAAAAGGAAAAGATGACCCTCTTCCGCCCACGTATCTATTTATGCTTCCCGTGTCTGTCCCCATACTAGTTCCGGATAATGTACCATTTCCGCTTTCGGATAAATTAAACCAGGTAGTACCTGATCCAGGGTAACTTCTTGCGCTACCTGCATCAAAAACAGCTGTTAATCCATTTTGTACTATATTTGGTCCCCCTATAGTCGCCATATTATGCTGGTGGATTTGGGTCAGTCCACTCTGGAGTAGCTATTATTACTAGAATTTCTTCGTGTGTATAAGGCCCTTCATATGAACTTAGTGTTGATACAAATGACGGCTCTCCACCCTCCCATTTAAGAACAGTTTTTAAACCATCTACTGATAGTCTAAATGTTTCTTCCGATGTTTGCATGACTTGATTGAAATCAACCAACCCTACCTCAGTCATGTTTATTATAATGTATGTTATCATAATCCGAATCTTGATTTTTGTGCGTTAAAATTTTGTGAGGCTTCTTCTTGAGAAAAATGTTTTTTATATAAACGGCAAATAGATATATCTCCCACAAATTCTTGTACAGGACTTGTGGCATTTATAGTAGCTCCCACAATTAAAGGCGCTCCAAGATTAGTCATATTAGTATTAAAACTCGTGGTTGAATCCTTTAACTCACCATTAACATACATTTGAGCAGAACCGCTGCCATTAGAAGTAACTAAAATATGATACCATTCATTTATGTTAATAGGAGATGCGGAACTAGAACCAACGGATGTCCAAGAAGTTACATTTTGGTTTATTGATGCTAAATAAAAATAATAAACCCCACTACTGTATCTCACTTGAAATTGATATTCGCGAGTAGCGTAACTGTAGTTAGCCTTACACATAATATTACCTTCTAAACCAGCATTTCCAGTTGGGCGAACCCATGCCTCCCAAGTAGCTACAGCATTTGTGAATGAGTAATCATCGTCATCCGCAAATTCAATGTAATCATCAACCCCGTCGAATTCAAAAAATCCGCCGTAAGTACTGTCGAACGAAACATTATTATTTAAAGTTCCAGTTTCTTTATTTATTATATTATAAGCTGTTGTTCCTGTTCCAGGATAGCTTCTTTCACTACCAGCATCTAATGCAAGAACTAATCCATCTCTAACAATTTGTGGTCCTCTATAAAATCCCATATCTTTTATTTATTATAAATATTACTATATTGCTCTCACAAATGATTTTACACTCCAGCTTGTTGTTGCTGCGTTTGCCAATAGTCTCATTTGACCTCCTGATATATCAACGCTTAATACTACGTCTGATGTATCCCCTAAATCTGCTGTTGATGTTTCTGTGTATTCTACAGATGTTCCATCATGGCAGGCATAAACTGTTCCTGACCTTATATTTGTTCCTTTTTTAATTACAAAATCAAAGAATGCTGCTGTGAATGATGCTACTGGTACTGTGGCTACTACTTCTGTCCCTGTGTCTACGTCAAGGTTTTCTTGGTTTGATAGATTGGCTGCTTTGATTAGAATATCTCCTTCTATATCTAGTTTGGCACCTGGTGTTGTTGTTCCTATACCTACATTACCACCTTCTAGTATAGTCATTTTAGCGTCGGCTGTAGTGACGGTGTTTACATTCATTTCACTATTTAAAGCGAATTGCATACTAGAAGATCTCCCATATCCTGTTGTATATGTTGTGAAGATTCCTGCTTTATGTTGATTTGAGGTATTAGTATGTGATAGGTATAGGCTTGCTACTCCGGTATTAAACCCAGAATCTACTACTACTCCATCCCCCACTATGTGGAGTTTTTTTGATGGTGCCGTAATTCCAATCCCTACATTCGTACCATTATCAAATATTTGAGAATTACCAATTGTACCCCCATCAGGTGTCCATTTGGTTATAAAATTAGTTGTACCACTTCCATCTACTCCTTGTATTTCACTTAAAGAAACCCAATCCGTTCCTGTTGCAGTTGATGCTAATACTTGACCGGATGTACCTGATGAATTATTTGAATCGTATAATGCCCCTTCTATACGTGCATTTCCTGCGACATGTAAAAGTTGAGATGGTAAAGGTGTACCTATACTTATGCTACCGGAAAAGAATGAAGGGAGGTTACTTTCTATGTTTAATGCTCTAGCGGTACCCCCTATATTTAATACAGGTTGGTCGTTAGATATATGAATAAATTGGAAATCTCCGGTTATTGTTGTACCTACAGACTGATCAAAGTCAAAGTTAAGTAAACTAATATTACCTGCAGTACCTGCAGTTAATTGAACTTCTGTGTGTATTCCCCATAGCTGATTGACAGTACCACCAGAATTATTTAAAGTAGATACATTACTACCACCTATAGCAAAACCAACGACCCCTGACCCTTCTATGTCAGTTTCGTTTAATGTGGAGTAAATGGATGTGGAATCTCCAGTTCCTGTAGTTCTTGCTACGTTATTTTGAGTTACTATAAAAGAGTTAGTGTTATTAGAAGAATTAACCAATCTATTAACAGTCCCATAAGACGAGGCAGAAGGTGTATCTACGGTATTAGCCCTTGTAATACTATGAAATGAAGTTACGTTTGTACTAGTAGAAGTAGTAGTGTTATTAATAGTTAGTAAGGATGATGCTATGGGTGTGGTAGTGTTAATTAATAAGGAATTGGTTTTGGTATTCCCGTTTATGTCTAAAGTGGTTGAAGGTGCAATAGTACCTATCCCGACGTTTCCACTAACTATTAGATTTCCATCTTGTGTTGTTGTACCATCTGCATTTACGTTTAGGATAGGTATCCCGGAAATGTCAGAGACTGTGAAAATATCACCGGTTAAATCATCTGTTACAGAAAACAACTGACCTTGTGAACCCTGTATGTCTAGTATGGTAGAACCCGACCCATATATTAGAATGTTACTTGCTGTTAGCGAAGTTGATACATTCAGAGAATTTAGTTCAGCGTTAGATCCACTGACTATTACTTTTTTCCAATTTGGCATTTTTTAAATAGAATTATGGTTGGTTACAGGATTGCCTGCCCACTTCCCTTACGGGCCTATAATATAGTTATAAATATTAAGGCTTTTTATTCCCCTTAATAGTAGTTTTATTAATGTCAGGATCTTTTTCTATAGCCTTTTGGAGTAAAGTATTTTTATCATTTTCTTCGGTTTGAAGGTATTCTTCTATTTGAAAAATTTGTGTAGAAATTTTATTTTGCAGTATTGCTATAAAAGCAGCATCTACCCCTGTAATAGGGATGTAATCTAGGGATTTACGTAATGCTTTGATTTCTCTTAAATTTAAATCTTCAAGGGTATATATTATCATAAACTATTATTTTTACTTCTTAAATCTACAAAATGTTTTTGCAATTTCAAAGTTAAATTATAAAGTACCTCAACATATTCTCCTTTGAATAAACCATTTTTGATTGTTACTAAGAGAAATTCTAATTCTTTTTCTGAAAGTTCTACCTGTGTGATATTAGGAGTGGAGGAACCTATATTGTTTATAGGGATCCCTCCAACTTCTGTGTTTCCTGCTTTAAAGCTCATAAACCTTTTTAATATTTTTTTATACAACTATTTTTTTATATATTATGAATAAATCCAAATACCTTCATCTGTACCTACAAAAATGTTACCTTTTGCTGTGTATCTAGCGGGTGCTAATGTTGGGTCTATTCCTGTTCCAACTACTGCGGCCGCCATAAATGCATCTGGTGTAAATGCCGAGGTTGACGCGTCAAATGAGCTAGTTACCGCCCAACGAGTTGTACCAGAGTCGAACCCAAATAATTCACCATTAGTAGTACCAGTTTGTTGAACTACAATACCCCCATCTCCCGCAGTAGCTGACCCAGATGCTAAACGAATAAATCTATCCGTTATATCTAAATTTGTAGTATTTTGAAAAGATGCTGTACCTTGTACTGTTAAGTTTCCTGAAATGGTTTGGTTACCTGTTACCGTTAAAGTAACACCATCAAACGCAAAGTTTGGTTCTGCTGTTAAAGTACCATCTCCATCTGAGGTTAATACTCTGTTAACACCATCTGTTGATATTACTTCAGTAAGATCTAAATTTAGTGTTGTAGCATTACCTCCTACATCTAATCCTAAACCTAATGTAAGTTCATTTAAATTAATACTTAGAGCTGTTCCACCACCACCAGCTAAACCTGTACCGGCTATTGAAGTGTTTAATTGTGTTGCTGTAATCCCATTGGCTGCTACAGAAACACCATTTACTCCTGTAGTTAAAGTTGAACCATCAGTTTGAACTGATATTGTAGCTCCGGTTGAACCATTGTATGTAAAGTCGTTTATACCATTACCATCTACTAAGGGAGGTAAAGTAGCAGAACCACTAAATGAACCACTAAATGAACCTGCTGCTATTACGTTAGTAAGTGTTAAACCATTAACTGTAGAACCAGTAGCACCTAACGAAATATCAGTAGTACCAAGCACAAACCCATCGTTAACTAACATTGCATTAGTTACACCTGCAGCTTTAACTCTTAAGGAATCAGCATTAATTTCAATAGATGAATTGTCTACATTAACTATTAATTCACCACCTGATAAGCCTATACCATTACCATCAATAGTTGAGATATCAAAACCTACACCATTAGGGGTTACAGATATAGGTTTAATATTACCACCTGTAGTTGTATTTGATTGTACTGATATGGTAGAGGTTGTTGAACCATCATAGATAAAATCGGCAATACCATTCCCATCTGTTAAATCTGGTAGATCAGTTGTTCCTACAAAGGACCCACTAAATGAACCTGTGAGAACAACTCCACTCTGACCATTAACTATATAATTTGAATCATTATTGAATTGCGATATATTGGAGCCTGATATCGCGACTTTTTTCCATGTTGCCATTTATTTTATTATTTTATTATTTTATTATTTTATTATACATATTGATTTTATTCTACTCCTACCCAAAACCCTGAGGAGCTATATGCAACGGCACCTGCTATTGCAGTAGGCAATACAGGAAATTCAAGGAGTTGAAAAGTTCCTTCATTGTTTATTTTAATACCAGTGTTTGTATCTGTATTTTTTATAAGTAAGAGATTGTCTACACTTGAGGTGTGTGTAATCTCTAACCTAGCTTCACCACTAGGTTCTCCCCCAATACGCAAATTAAGAGAATCAAATACTAATTCTGGTTCCCCCTTTATTGTATCTTCTTCACCAGTAGCAGTTAATAAATAATTGTTAACATTATTACCTATATTTATGTAGCTCCCTGTAAAAGGATTTTCAATAATATAGGAACCTACCTTAAGTGAATCTATAAATCTAACGTTACTCATGTTCTATATTTTAAGATCTTAATTCGGAACCTGGATCTTGTGATTGGACTTCTCTTCCGGGTGTGATTTCTCCTAGTGAACTTATCCTACCATCAATTTCTCTTTGACGTCTTGTTCTACCATCTTTAAGTTTAGTTACATTTGGATCAAATATATCAGAATTTGATGTAGTTTCCATTTGAATAATAAGTTTGGATTTTGAATTAAATTTTTTAATAGAATTCAAATCTTTTTGTAATACTTCAGGTATTATATATCCTCTTAATCTAATGGTAAATGTACCTTTAACTGATCTGTCTTGTCCTTCACTTAACTCTGTTGATGTTGTAAAATTATCTATAAAAGCTCTAAATTTAAATCTCTCGGGATTGCCCCAATATGCATCTGAAGCGTATTCTACAGCTTCGATTATTTTATTTAGTTGCTCCATATAATATGTTTGTATAATACAACTATATTCTAGAGTAACATAATCTGGGATTACTACTGCATGGAATTGTTTAACTGGGATTCTATTGTTTAGTGTTGAAAAGTTAGAATAAAAGTTTTTGGGTGTAAATGCCTTTTGAAAAGAACCATATAAATTAGGCATGTTAGCATCTAATTTATTAGCTACTGATCTGTCTTTAGCTATATTGTCTCTTTTAATAATAATTGCAGGGAGCATAGTTGCCCCATTTTTATCTCTATAGTACCCATCTTTTTGGAATGATTTCCATCTTTCAGGAGAACCATAAATTAGGGGCACATTCTTTCTCTCTCCATTTTGGTAAATAAAGGGTTGTATAACATTTTCAAAGTAATAAAAAACTGCTTCATCTAAATCTTTAATACCAATAGAAAAAGGCTTAGAAGTATCCCCTTTGAAACTTAATTTAGTAGATCTATTAAAAGATATTCCGGTTTCACTTTCATTAGGATTAACGTTAAGATTAGGATCCCCTCTATGTCTATCAAAGGGTTCTTGTAATCCTCCACTTATTTCCTTTTGGGTTTTGGGTATAGGTTTTCTATATTGTGTCATACTTATACATATGTTTTTATAATTTAAAACCTCTCTTTATATGGTGAAATGTTTACTTTATCACTTGGGATGTAGTAAGTGCTGCATATTATAGATAAATTAGTTCCAAAATTTTCTAAACCTGCGTTTAAGGGGTTTGGTGTACCATCAGAATTGTTATTGGGGTAATCTGGGTTTTTGCCTGTAAAATATTGGTTAGAAATTGTGGATTGAACTCCATAATACCCTTCTTGATATAAAATTATATCTCCTACTTCGGGTACAATACTAGCATCTACTAAATCATCTCTAAGAAATGCAAAAGTAATGGGTTGGTTGTATCCTACTCCTATATCCCCAACAGAATACTGTTGGTTTTCTCTAGAGATTAAACAGTTAAATAAAAAGGGACCATCATAATATTTTTCACCCGCTGCCTCCCCATATAAATTAACTTTAGTTTCTTCAAGTTTAAATTTATAAAAAGAAGATTGTTGGGAGATAATGTTACCCATTAACTCACGATTTAATCTTCGTACCAAACTTACATCTCTTGATGTTCCAAACATTGCACACATTATCCTACGTAAATTGTAAATGGAACTTGTCTTAATTCCGATTGTTTATGTTCAGTTTCTTGTGCTCTTCTTTCCAATAAAGATTTACGAGAGGTTTCATCAAAATATATTCTTAATCTTTCAATTAAAGATGTTTTTTCTGATGTTGCCGCTGATATTAGATCTGATTGGTTCAATGTTACATCTGAATTTGGGATTGGTATATTGCTATATTTTCCTCGTACATACCCTAACATCTCTTTAGATATTGCTAGTGTATATTCAAATATCCATTGACGTCCTACAGAATTTATACTTGAGTATGTAGGATTATCATATGGGGTATTAGAAACATTAGAAACTTTATCGGGTGCAGATGTTATACTACTATTTATTCTATCTTCTCTCTTTATATATTCAAAAAATAAATTTCCGGCATTAAGTATAGGAATAGGAAATATTTTTACTTTATTATTTTTAATCTCAAAACTGAAGTTTGATTTACGTATTTGATCATTCATTTCAATTGCTTGAATTGTTTGTAGATCAAAATTTAAGGGCATCATTAGAAAATTAATAGCAGGACTCATAGCCCCAAACCCAAAACTATTCATCATTGATTGATACCCAAACCCAGTTCCTGAATGTGGGTCATAGAATTTAGTTATGGCAGGTGGCTCTTGGTAAAATACCCTTTTAATTTCAATGCCACCTGTAATATTTTGAGATGTAGCCCATTCTGCTAAATCATAATCTTGGATTGAAGAAGTAAGGGGAATTGAGCCTTTATAATATGAAACGTTACCCCCAGTTCCAGATTCAACACCATATTGTTCTGTTAATTTAACAATAGGTTCAAAGCTTGGGGATACAATACTAGTATTTAAATTACTCCCAGTAGGTAAACCTTCAAAAGATAATTGGTTGTCTCTGATTTTATATGAGTATAATTCATTACCATAAGTAGTAACTGCTTCTTCAAAGGCTGTGAAGAAATTCATATCTTGAAGTTCTACTTCAGTTAAAGGATATCCTAATCTTTGGGCACAAAATTTTGCTACTTTAACAGCATCAGTTTGGAATTGAGATTCGGCATCGTAAAACCCAAAAGGAGTTAAATCAGATGCCCAAGTAGGATTACCATTATATATAGGAATGTTAGCCATTATTTATGTTTTGTTATAAATATATAAAAATATGTTAATCTCTAAAATTTTGATATACTAAAAGAATTGGAGATACTATTTCGTGTCTATGGTTTTTTTCTAAAGTAAAGATTTTAAAACCTTCTACTTGTTCTTCAATTCTACTTAAAAAACTAAACCCTGTTTCCCTTTTATCTTTAAGATCTATTTGAGCCATATCTCCACAAATTACCATTCTAGATTCTTTACCTAGTCTCCCAATAACTGCTTCCATTTGGTTATGGGTTACGTTTTGGGCTTCGTCTACTATTACAAAGGAATTTAAAAATGTTCTCCCTCTCATAAATGCAAAGGGTACTATTTCTATATTTTCATCTGCTAATTCTTTATCTACTTTTTCTCTACCGTATAACATATATAGATTATGGTAGATGGGTGCTAACCAGGGATCCATTTTCTCTTTAATATCTCCAGGTAGAAATCCTATATCTTCTTTAGATACTGTAGGACGTGTAATAATAATTTTATCGACTTGCTTTGTAAACAATAAATCTAGGGCTGCTTGAGTTGCCACTAAAGTTTTACCGGAACCTGCCATTCCTCTTAATATAGTAATGGGGTTTTCTAAAATAAGTTGTTTTGCTAATTTTTGTTCATCATTTAATTGAACGTTAAACTTAATTGGATTCTTTGGTTTTCGTTTTTGGGCGAATACGGTATCAGTGTGGTGTTTTGAAGGCATATAATAACTATTTTGGGTTTATTATAAATATTAATAAAATAAAAAACCCGGCATAAGCCGGGTTGATTTACTGATAAAGATTTAAATATCTGATTAGATAGTATTTAAACCTGAGATTTGGATTTTACCATAGAATTCAGGACGTACCATTTTCTTAGCATAACGAGTCAATAATCCTTTTCTTGGTGTAAAAGTATCTGGATCGTATACTAATGGAGTCATGATTAATGGGATATAAGGAGCAAATACAGCTCCACTTTCCAAGAATTGAGTTCCTCTAAATCCTAATAGGATTTGGTTTTCAACCATGTAAGGGTTTTTGTATACCTTAATCTTACCACCACCTAATACACCTACTTTCTGTACTCCGAAAGCATAGCTCATTTTGTCTACTTGACCATCTACATCTCCAGCAAAACCAGGGATAGATTCAATGATTGTAGATACTGCTGGTGATAATACCATAAAGTTAGCACCACCTCTAAGAGTTTTCTGGTGTATAACATTAGATAATTTTTGGATTTTAGTTCCTAAAGTTTGGAACCATTGTCCTTGTGAGTTGTAGAATCCTAGATTATCATTAACAACCCCATTAGCTCCATCGTTAACGATTGATCTATTGTTAACTGCTGACCATACTTCAGTTCCTGCAGAAGCATTTTCCATCAACATATCTAAAATTTCTAAATCGATCTCTAAAGAGATGTACTCAGATAAGATAGAAGTTAATTCCGCTTCAGCATCAATTGAATGGTAAGCATTTAAGTCTTGAGCAAACTCAGGAGTCCATACTGCTTTCAATTTTCTAGTTTTAGCAACTATAGAAGATGATTTCATCTGTACGTTGATTTCTGGAATTGAGATACTTGGAGAATTTGATGTATTAAGTGCTGCATTTCCATCTTCAAAATCACCTCTGTTTACATCAGTTGGTTGTAATTGATATTCAACGACATATGCTCCTGTTGCACCTGCTGCAGTTTCATCTGCGACATTAATAATAAAAGATACATTATCACCATTAACTGAAGTAAATGCTGGGTTATTTTCTGCTGCTGTTAAATTAGCTCCAGTCAATACAAATCCTCTAGCACCGTTAAAGTCAGCCTTTTTACCTGCTAAATTTACAGTAATTTTACGTAGATCCCCACCAGTTGCAGATGCTGAAAATTCTGAGTCAAAATTTACATCTGACCAAGAAGCTGTAGCTTGTGTTGCTGCTGATACGGCAGATGAAGTGTTATTGATTGAGTATCCGAAACGACCTGCTCCGTATAAACCACCATTTGTTCCATTTGAAGCAAATCCCTCAACATCACCGTATAATGAAGATCCTTTTGAGAATGCAGTTCTATCATTTCCATATTGGAAATCTAAGTAAAATACTAAACCTGAAGGTAAGTTCATTGGTTGTACAGATACAAATTCTTGAGCTGCGATTTGACCAAATACTTTTCTTACTAAAGGTAAAGCAATACCTGCCCACTGCTCACCATTACCTGCTGTGAACCCACCTGTTGATGAAGTACCACCACCTGTTTGAGATGATTCTACTACTAATTGCTTAGCTTGATTTTCAAGCATAAGTCCCATATTGTTTTTAGAAGCACCTTTTAATCCTTCTAATAAACCTGTTTTTTCCCATTTTGTCGCTAAGCGAGCTGCATCACTCTGTACTGAGTGATATGGGTTTGCACTTTCTAAAAGAGATTGTAAACTCATGATTTTTAGTTTGTGTTGGTTTTAAAATTAATTTTCTTTAATAATCCCTGCTAAACGTTGCATTCTATAGAAAGCATCATTTTCAACAATTGGACTTTTTACTGTAGGAATAAATCCTGATGATTTTGAAGCGCTGCTTTTGATTTCATTAACCATAGAGATAGGTCTAGACATGCTAGAAGATAATCCCTCGTTTAATGTTTCATAAATAACTTTTGCTTCTTTAACGGTTTCGGCTTTATCAAAAGCTTTCAACACTTTTACTTTTTTATCTTCCGATAAATTTTTAGCTTTGAAGATTTTGTTAGTGTAAAGTAATTTAGCGTTTAGTAAATTAACTTCATGAAGTTCTTTTTTAAGTTCTTCAATGTCGTCCATTTCATTAGCTTCTTCAACTTCTTCTTCCATTTTAGAGGAATGTACACCTTGAGCCATAGATTTTAAGATCTCACCAGCTTTAACACCAGCTTCTCCACCCATTTTGATTAATGCCTTAAGAGCATTATGGATGTTTTCAAGTCCCCCTGCTGCCTGATCTGCTCGGGTTTGCATTCTAGGGTTGCCATATTCTTCTACTTCTTCATTTTCCATGATTTCTTCAGCTTCGTCATCACCTTCGATTTCAATTTCATCCTCTGCTTCCATGTCTTCCATGTCTGCTCCGTCTTCCATTTCTTCTCCAGCTTCTAATTCGCCTGCTTCAACCATATCTTTAATTACATCTTCGATAAAAGATTTTAAATCTTCTTCTGTCATGTCCTCTAAATCAATTTCATCATCAGATTCCCCTTCAGCATCAACATCTAAGTCTTCTGCTTCTTGTTCATCTTCTTCTTCAGTTAATTCTTCGTTCATGGTTTCTGATTCTTTATCTTCTCCAAGTTCAGCTAATAATTCGTCAAGATTAAATTCTTCTTCAACTTCTTCTTCCTCTTGAACTGTAGTTTGACCTACTTTTCTAGGGGCAGCATCTATTGAATCTCCATTTTTTTCTTTAAAACTATAAGCATCCATTTCTTCAAGCTCTCCATCTTCATCTCGGTCCATTTCTTCTAACTTAGCAGATAGCATGGATTTTAAATGAGGAGTGAATGCTTCTTCTAAAGCAGCTTTGGCGTTAGCAATCGCAGTTTCTTTAACTGTTTTGGCATCAGCAATAGCTTCCTTTAACAAATCTCGGTTTGTTGGCATAGTCGCAAAATTTTAGTTTGTGAAATACAGTTATTGAGTGAACTGTAATAGGAATTATTTTTTTATGAACACCATATAAGGAATGGTGTATTGTGATTATACATATGTAGAAAAAGGTGAAAAATGCAAAGAAAAAATAAACCCTCACATTTCTGTAAGGGTTAACCCAAGGATAATATTCTTGGAGGGCAATCGGCCTTCGGTAGCGTCCGAAGAAAAGTTTTTATTCAAGTTCTTCTATAAAATTTTCTAATTCTTGCATTAAATTAAGAATTGATGCCTCAAAATCTATAGTAATAAAATCTTCAATTTCATCATAATTATCATCTTCTGTATTTAGATCAACAACCATGTTGTTAACTTCAACTCTAAAATCTTCAAGTTTTTGTAATTGTTGTTTTAAATTTCCAACATTACTTAATGGGGGTTAGAAGATTGTTGTTCTTCTTTAAATATCTTACCTTCGGCTAAATATTTTTTTAAATCGAAATTATTCATTGTTTTTTTGTTATTTGGTGTTTGTTATATTAAAGAACATGAACCCTTTGAACAAAGAATTTCGTGTATAATTGAATTTAATTTAGTGTAATTATAAGTTACTGTATTTTTACCTTCAGTTAGTGTATGCATATATGAACCTGGATTTGAAGGTGTTGAAACGAAGTCCCAACATAATAATTCAAAATCATCTTGTACTTCCATTACACTACCATTTTGTTCTAATGAACCCATTCCTCTAGATGATACTCCTAAAGATACTCCACTTTTAATAAGTTCCTTAAGAATGTTACCTGAGGGGGTGGGTAAGATCTCTATTTTACCCATTACGTTATCCCCGTCCCACCAATATTCTTGGATAAGATGAGAAACGTTTTTTAGGTTTATTACTTGAGATTCAGGATGGTCTAATTCGCCCATGGCTCTACGTTGCTTTATCAGCTCATTGTATTTATCCATCTCACGTTCCCATAAAGATTTAGAGTAATAACGGCCATTTCCATTTTTTATTTCGGCAGTGGCTAGTACACCCTCAACTAAAAGATTTCCATTCTCTCTATTAACGTTTTCAGTTAAGGAGGTAGGGGATACCTTTAGGAAATGAGTTTCTATTAGTAGTTTTTTCATTATAATTATATTGATTCATCTGTATCTACTTCTCCTACAACCTCCATTTTAGAATATGTTTTACCACACATTTTCTCATATACTTTTTCCATCTTAGCTTTTTGGTTTTCAAGAGTTTTAACTTCTCGCTGCATAGCCTTGATTTTATTTTTGTCTACAAGTTCGGATAGGTTTTCATCTTCTGAAATCATTGATATTCTTGAGTTTTTAGTTTCTATAGCCTCCCCAACCATTTCTATTTTGGCTTCTAAGGCAACTACAGCACCTTGCTTATCTATTTCTGCTAATCTAGATTCTAATGTATCCTTTTTCATTTTTTTCTTATCTTTTGCTGCGGTTTTTACTGGTTCTTCTTTGTCTCCATCTCCATCGATGTCTGCAAAGTCGGGTTTTGGTGTTTCTTCAATTTGGGTTTCTTCTTTCAAGGATTCATTAAACTGACCTTCATACGAAACATCTGCACCTTTTTGTATAAAAATAGTTTCAAGCTCATTTTCAAGTTTATCCATAGTAGATTGATCTCCTTCTTCAGGAAAAAACCAATAATCTTCTTGAGAATTATAAATACCATAAAACCCACTTTCCTCTATCGCTTGGTCTATCAAATCGTTATCTTGGGGTGTTTTACCTCTTACTATTAGACCCATTCCCCCAAATTCATTAGATTCTTTTAGGGGATTATTTAAAGACCTCATTAATGATTCTTTAACTAACTTTTTTAGTTTATCGGAATATCCTGATGATTTATGTTTACCCGATACTTCTTCAACTTCTGTTTCTTGATATCCTAAACCTTCGATTCCGAAAGCAGCATTTTTCATATAGTACTGTCCATCTTTTTCTAGGTTTTTAGATACTATTTTACGGATTTCTTCTAAATCTTTGTCTGGGTTTTGTTTTGCTTCAAAATAGATACCGTTAAGTACTTCTTGCCCTATTTGGTTGTCTAGATTAGATTTGTCTTTATTATTAAAACCATGAGCATTTACCTCATCTACTTCTTTTGTTGTTTTTTTCTCAACAGATTTAGCTTCTTCAGCTAAAAATTCTGCGTATTTAATTTCAAATGGTAATTTTTCTGTTGCCTCCATAACACTAATGGGATAAAGGTCTACATAATTTTCAGTTATAACACCACGTGTTTTTAACATTTTAGATGTTTCTTCAAACCCCATAGGGTTGGTAAGAATATTAGGGAACTGTTTTTTAGCTTCTGTAAGGAAAATGTATTTAGAGCCTTCCCCATTTTTTATTTGGTTGTATTGTTCTTGTAATGTCATAGTTTATTCTTCTTTTAATAGTGTTTCTATATCGTCAAAATATTCACTAACTAAATCTGTGCCTTTTACTACAGAGTAGCTTTGTGGGTTTTCATTATAGTATCGGATGGTAGCTAATTTACTTTGTCTAATGTATTTTTGTATGTTTTTTAAACGATTTTCTAAAATATCAAAGGATTCTATTCGTTCATTTTGAAAACGTTCAACACCCTTTACTTCTTCTTTTAATTTATATTTATACATATTAATTATAAGTTTTACCCCACAAATCTTTATAATCTATGGTTTTTGATGCTTTTGCTTGTTTTTTTCTATCTACTATTTTATACCCAAATTTAGACACATAATAGTTGTCTACAACACCTTTAGGACCTGCTTTTGGTCCCGGACCTAATGTTGCTCCTATATCTTCTTTAATTTTTTTAGAATTTTTAGACGGTTTAAAAGCATATTTTGTTAAATACCCACCAGCACCATTTGATGTTGATGTTTCTTCAATTTCATCATACAGGTATTCAAAATTACTCAATATCCTATCTTGTACATCATCATGGTCTTCATAATCTAATTGGAGGTGATCTGCCATGTCTATTAATTTTTCCATTGGGAAGTCTTTTACATACCAAAAACGATCATCAGGTGATAACGTAGATAAATGTTCTATGTCCTTTTCTATACTATTTTCGGTTAGTTCTTCTTCTATACTCCAATCTCCTTTAGCTAATATCCATTCTTCTTGTCCTGGGTGTTTTGAACTCATACCTACAATATCTTTACCTAATTTAAGTCTTTTGAATTCTTCAGGCTCGACAACTAATCTTCTTCCTTTATAAATTACTACAATAGGTGATGCTTCATTTATACTCGCCCCTTCGTTCATGGCTTTTTTATATTCTTCGGGGTAGTGGTTTCTAATGTGGGTACGAATTGTATTTCTTAAAGATCTAGCTTGTTCGTAAATGTCTAAAAACTTTTTATCGTCTTTTGCTTTTTGATATACACCTTTAGCAGTTTTAGTTAACTCATCAACATCTTCTACTAACTTAGTCATATTAGGGATATAATCTATTTCCCAAGAAATAGCACCAGTTGTAGGATTAATATCTTTAACTGTAGATTTAATTCCTTTACTTATACTTGTATCTCCTGGTGAGAAGGGTTCTTCCTTAAGTTTGTATCTGTATTTACCCATTTGAGTGTTTTATTTCTTTTACTAATTCGTAATATTGCAGTAAATCAACTAAATTATCGTTATTAACTCTAGACGTTTTATCTAATTCCACTAAGTATTTAGATACTTCGTTTAGTTTAATGGTAATGACTTTATCTTTAATAGATTTAGATTGTTCTTTTAATGTGTGTTTTAATTCTTGGATTTTACGGTTGTAAAATTCTCTTAAACTTGGAGTTGAATCTACAGAGTTGATAAATTCTTTAAGGACTTGTTTTTGTTCATATGATAAGTTATCATATTTGCTGTTAAACTTTTCTAATAATACTTTATATGTTAAAATTCTAAGATCCTTATCATAGGATTGGAATTCTTTAAGTATGTCTTCTTTAACATTTTTAACTTCTATGTCTTGCTTCGTTAGATATTCAAGTAAAACAACTTTATTTTCAATTAACTGTATGGGATTGACATTACTGGAGCTATATCCTTCTATTAAAGTGTATAGTGCTGCTAATTCTTTATAGTTTTGGATTTTAGTGCCAAAAAAGGTTTCTAAATCATAATGTTTTTTAATCTCATTAATTAAATTGTATTTTTGTTTTTTTAATGAGGTTTTGTTATACGATATTGAAGATTCTAGTATAGTAGACACAATCATATTAGCCTTTCCTTCATTTAACGTTTTTGATTTTAAAATTGTTTCATACAATTTATACTCACGTCCTAATGAGGTTTTAACAAAGAATTTTTTTAATATGTCAATGGCAGGAGAATCTCCCCCCTTTAAAGTGTCAGCGGTAATTTGATAAGCTAAAAGTTCAAAAAGAATACCGGTGTTTTTAAATTTACTATGTTTTATTTTCATCTAAAAAAATATATTTATTTATAAATATAATAAGGGTTTTACTACTTCAATTGGTTTTCATCTAAAAGTGAGCTATTATCTCTATCCTGCTCAAAGATTAATACTTTTTCATTTAGTTTTGAGAAAATATTTTTATTCTTCAAATAAGAAGTTTGAGCACTTTCAAGAGCTAAACCACTTTTATTGCTATCCGTTCTACTGTTTTTGGAATCATTCTTATCTGTATCTTTCATACGTTTAACACCTAAGGGGTCTTTACCAAAATTACTATCTTGAGTTCCTCTTTTAGTAATAGAATTTTTAGGCCTCCCCAAATCAGAGTCTTCATTATAACCATCAGGAAGGTTTGAAGGGTCTGAAGATATTCTCCCTTTGCCATATAGTGATGCTAAATCGTGGGGAGTACCATAAGATTTACCGGTTTCAATAGGGTCGTTACCCTCATTTTCTATTTGAGCTAATCTAAATGTTCTTTTAGCATCTTCACGTAATAAATCTCTATATTCATCATACTGGTCTTCCGATAGGTTATATATGTTGTCATATATCCACTCTGTTGGGAGAAGTTGATTTTCTTTCAATGTTATTGCTAGTTCTGTTTTTGATTTTAACAATTCAATTTTTTCCTGTTCAAATATAATTGAAGGGGTTTGCATTGATAGTTCAAAATTAGTTAAAGATTCATCTCTATAACCTTGAGAATATAAGTGAACTAATGCTATCTTGTTTAACTCCGATACTATTATTCTTTGCAGGCGTTCAATAGTACGAGCAAATCTAATATCCTGGGCTGCTAAAGTGGCTTTGCCTTCTAAATCTTTTTCGTACCCTAAAAATGCTTTTGGCACTTTTAAAGCAGCAAATAATTTTTCTCTTAAATATTCTACATCTTTAATACCATCATATGATAAACCAGGTGTAGTTTCTATTTTAGTTGTTGTATCATTTCCACGAATTGGGATATAAAAATCCTCCATCATGTTTTGCATGTTATACTTTAAATTGTATTCCCCTGTCTTTTGATCCATATGGGGGGTACGTTTCATAGTTGAAATAGTTTTCTGCATAAATGCATCTATTTCGTTTGGTGGGATAGAACCAACATTCATATAAAATATACGTCTTTCAGGGGCGCGTGCAATTCTATGAATTAACATTGCATCCTCCATTAAGGTATATTGTTTGTACAATTTACGAGCGGGTTCGATATATGATCTACCATAAGGTAAATAATTTGTATCACCTATTAACCTAAAGTGAGCTATTTCATAGTTCTCAAAGAAAATAGAGTTTAAATTATCTTGTTGGTTTGGTGTTGCATACATCCCTGAACTAGGATTTACTAACCCGTTAGCAGAGTATCTAAATCTAATTTCAGATGGGTTTTCGGGATTAAATCCTTCGTTTCTTTCTATATGGTATGCGGTATAAGGGATTACATTGTAAACTCCATATTTTTCTGCTATTTCTAATTTTAAGAAAAAGTCCCCATATTTACACATTTGACGAACCCATGCCCACAAATTAAATTCTATGTTAAGAACATCGTAGAATAAATTATATAGGATTTTTTGTACATTTTCATTTGAAGAACGAATAGATATTACCTCACCCATATCATTCTTTAAAGTTGATTCATCCGCTATAATATCTAGTGCCGAAGCAATAATTGCATCTGTATCCATTGCATCATACTCTGAATATAGTTGTGGTCTAAGATATTGATAGTTTAGATTGAATTGAGAACCATAGAGTGAAGTGGGGTTTGTTGAATATATTCTATGATATCTATCTATAAGTGAATTTGTTTGTAGATCCCCATTTGTTTGAATTTGATTACTATCCATTACCGAGATTTGGTTTCCCCCTACGTTACGGATGATAACATCAGTTGAAAATAATCTTTGTAGTCTAGTAAATAAATTTTTATCCGCCATTATATTGTAATTGTTATTTATAAATATTATCTAATAAGCCAACTAATATCTTCTCCGCCATGATCTGTTTTCATGTGGTAAGGATTATCGGCTCCCTTTGAAAAATACCCACCTTGATAGGAAGATCTATTCACAGTTATATTATTAAGTGCATTTCTAGTAGTTTCTAAACCACGTTGTCTTTGAATTAAAGCAGTATCTCTAATATACATCCCAATACCAAATGCCATAACTAAATCATCGTTATATCCACTTTGGGCTTCAGCTCTACCATTTTTCCAAATAAATACTTTCATTTCTTCTATCAATCTTCGTGATTGAATTGTTACTCCCTTATCTGTTATATATTCTTGCAATTTACCAATTACCATAGGCCTAGTTCGAGATGACATTGTAAAACCAGCTACCATTTTTGAGTGGTCTTGATATTTGTCAAAATACGAATCAGCATTTGCTTCTCCACCCCGTTGTGAATAGTAAAGGTTAGAATAGTTTCTATCTATTGCTACCTGTATTGTAGCCCAACCTATATTGGCATTTTCCACTACTAACATAGCTTCATTGTATTCCGTAGCTAACCCTACTAATAAGTGCCCAAATTCTTTAGTTCCTATTTGACCCTTATATTCAGCTACTTGTACATTGCTTTCAACATCTATAACATGGCAAGTAGAAAAATCTTTCCCATCACCTCTAGCTACATCCGCTACTACCATATAATCCCTAGTGTAGTCTGGAGATTCCCAAACCCATAAGTTTTGGTCTGCACCTCGTTTTTCTAGTGGTGCTTTTATAAATGTTTTTTCGTAATATTCTAAATATTCATTATAGAACACTATATCACCTGAAGTGCTAAAATCACAATCACATTCTTGAGCTGCTAATCGAGGGTCTCCTAGTAAAGTATCCTGAGCATCTCTCCAGGTTTGATCTCGTTCTGGGTGGACATACCAAGGTAGTTTAATTGGTAAGAAATCATTTTCACCCCCCTCGGATTTAACCCAAGTTTGATGGAACCAATTACCTGTACCATAGGGTGTTGATAATACAATTGCTCCACCCCCAGTTGCTAAAGTTTGTTGTGCTGAAGCCCATGTTTCTGCAATATTATCAATAAAAGCTGCTTCATCTATTATTAGTAAAGAAACGGCTTCGGAACGGGCAGCATCAGAATTTGAGGATTTTGCCTGTATTTTTGAACCATTTGTTAACCTAAGAGATAATTTATTGTTTTCAGCTGAGTCTATTTTAAGCCATGAAGGTAGATTTTCCCACATAAATTGGGTTTTACCTACTAGGTTACGGGCAGTAGCTTGTGTTGTTGCTAATGCCAGTACGTTTCTATCTTTATGGAAAGTCATCAACCATAAAGCATAACCAGCCGCCAGAGTAGATATACCTAACTGTCGAGATTTTAATACTGTGGTATAATCATGGTCTCTAAAAAGCTTGAGTACTTTTTCTTGAAATGGGTATAAATTGAACTGTATGCGACCCCTTTGTGGGTGCTGTATATAACAATATTTACGCATAAAATGCACAGGGTCTGATGCACATTTAATATATTCAGAGCGAATTATTTGTTTTATATCTGACATATAACTATTTTATTAAAAATAATGTTGCTGCTCCTAATAAAGCGGCCCCACTACCATATTTAAATAATTTAGTTTTAACTTTTTGATTTTTTAGATCTTGTTCTAACCTTTTAGATAACTGTTGAGATATTTCTAATTGTTGGGATTGAAGTAGAGAAAGTGAATTGAAATTAGATAATTTAAAATTTAAATTTAAAATAACACTATCCTTTAAAGAAATTTTTTGTTTTAAAAAATTAATTTTATCCTCGAAAAACACTAACTGTTGTTTAGCGCCATCCCCTTTTATAAGATCTTTAATTACTAGACGAGCTACGATTTTGGGTAATTGAATCGAGGTACTGTCTGTAGCGGTTTGTGAAAAACTTTTCAAGCTCACCATAACTAAAAGAATCCACAGCATCAACTTTAGTGTTAATTTCATGTTTTAAATTATTTATCTTATTATCCTTTAAATCTAATTGTTGATCTAATTGTGATATTTGAACATTTAAATTGTCTATTTTAAAGGTTAATTGATTATTTAAAGTATTAATTGAATCTATTTTTTGGTTTAATTCTTCTATTTTAGAATTATAAACATTTATGTAATCCTCACTTTTAGAAAAAATAAGAAAATAAATATAAACACCTCCTAGAAGTAATATAATTAAATATATCAGTCTTTCTTTTATAGACATTATTTAATATTTTTAACAGCCGCTTCTATTTCTGGTTTGGTTTTTTCCCAAGAACTATCATATTTTTCTTTATCTACAATACGATTCGCTGTATCTACTATACCCTGGTCTCTCATATCTTTTAAGAATGCTTTAACTAATTTAGATTTCTCTTGGATTTGTAATTGTGCACCTTTAGATTTTTCAATTTTTTTACCAGATTTTGCTAGTTGACGTAGCTCAGAATCTGTAGGTCCTTCAGAATCAACTCCACTTACTTTTTTAGAAGCATAGTATTTTTTATCTTTACCGATACTAAAAGTTTTAGTGGTTTCTTTATTTTTTTGTTGTTTGATTTTCTCGGCATTACTTAAACCGGGTCTTCCTACTTTACCGGTTGGTGACTTTGGTCTTACAACAGTATTTGGGTCTGTTTTTCTTCCTCGTTGTCCAACTTCTCTCTCACCTTTAGATGCTGAAATGAATTTACCTAATTGATTATCATGGAGTAAATCATCACCTAAAGCGGATTTTACGGCGCTGTCTGCTTTAATTGCTTTTTTAAGGGGTAGGGTTTCTAAATCGGGGTTATCGGACATTACTTTTTCGATAGCGGATTTTAGGTCTCCGGAAATTTTAGCCATTTCGTTTAAATTTGACTCATCTACTGAGTCTAGATCTAGATAGTAGTTTTCTTTTTCATCCTCGGATTCAAAATCCTGTTCATCTTTATCTTCATTTAAAGAAGATTTAGAGGCATCAATGAAACCCTGCATAAAACCTTTTGTATATGATTGGATGTCTGGTTTGTTTTTGAATTCAATGGATGTTTGGGTCATATCCCAAGCATCTTCCCCAGCTTCATATCCTATTTCTTCCAAATATGCTAAGCCCATGTTTTCTTCTGTTACTTTAATAACATCATCTTTATCTGCTGTTTGTTTTACTTTAGCTAAATCTTCAGGTGATGTTTCAATCGTAGCTTCATCTAGGGATAACTCATTTAAGATTTCATTTTTAATATAATCTTTTAATTCAGATTTTCTCATTTTAATAATATTAAATTGGTTTTGTTATAAATATATTAAGATTGAATAAAATGTAAAATTTGAGATATACGTTCTTCTGTAGAACCCTGTATTTGGTGGAAATGGGTATTCGAATGTAATCCTTTTTTATTGTAATTAACTATACTACGAATAGTATTATCTATTTTATTCCTGTACTCGGCATTAGTTTCTCTAACACCATTATCTTCTATATCTAATCCATCTGGGGATATATAGAAAATATAATCATACTCTCCAATAAAACCACTAGCATACATTTCAAATGAATTTTTCGCGTGATCATCTATAGATTTAGAATTTAATGTAAAAGCCATTACATCAATGATAGTCCTATCGGTAATAATATTATCGTGTATTAATTCACCACACCTCTCTGCTAAAAATACTGTTTGCCCCTTTAATGTAGAATCGGTATTTAAGGGGATACCTAGGGACATTAAATGTTGACTACGTTCAGTTGCAAATTTATAATCTTTAAACTGATCTAATTCTTTTAAAGCATTTACTAGTGTAGTTTTACCTACTGAAACTGTTCCGCACATTCCTATTCTCATAATTTTTCTTTTAAAATTTCATTTATATTATTAAATTAGGTATATGGTATCTCAATATATGATATACTATGAGATAAGGCAAATGTTTTTTTGATTAAATCTCTATATTGTCTGCCCTTCAAACCCCCTGCTCGTTTTTCAAAAAATGGTAATTTTTTATAATGTTGTTCACCTTGATATTCTATTAGTTTCTATAATCAGATAAATCGTTTTTCATTGATTGGTTTTTGTAAAATGGTAACCCATCACGTTGAGATCGGAGTTCATTCCATTCTTCTTTAGAATATTGAATACCGTATAAATAATATTCACCATTTTTTTTATTTCCTTCGGGTATTAAAGAGGGACCATCCCAATTATGTAGTTTACCATCCCATGAATATGCTATAGTACCATCTAACTTTAATAATTTTTTGCTTTGAGGCCAAGGTGTGCTTTGTTTTTTCATATGTTTAATATACGTAAGTTATTTTAATTTTCCAAAAGGTTTTCAGCCACATATATACCCTGCCCTCCAGAAACACTAATCCCCCTAGCACTTAAGGCATCACCCACAAAGTGTACATTAGGGTATTTGGTTAGGGTTAGATTACTATAATCTACTAAGGGTTCGGCTGAAAGGTATTTTACTTCCGGTACATAAATACCCCAATCATCTCTTAATGTCGGGAATACTTTTTTCATATCCTCAATAAAGTCATACACATACATAAAGTAAGGTTGCATTGATTTTGCAATTTTGTGTAAGGTATTTACTTGTATAGCGGATACATTTTCACCTTCTGATGTAGTTGAGGGTTTACGGGTTGGACTATAATATAACCCAGTGCCCTCTATTTGTAAGTTTTTAACTACGTCTCTAGCCCATTCAAATGGTTTATCTATACCTTGAACTTCCATTAAGATACCAAAATTGGTCATATTATTTCTAAATGATTCGTCCTTTTTAGCATGTCCATTATATGAATGATCTCCATACGTTTCTTCAACGGCAACATAGGCGGCATTGTTGTTTGTACAGAAAGAACGTAATGATACTCCTTTGTCTTCATATTTTCTATATAATTTGAAATCATAGGATACATCAATCAATTTTTGAAAGTGTTTTTGTGGTGCTTCAAATCGAACACCTATTTGTACTGGTTTTGGTTCAGTTGGTAAATCGTATTTTTCAGCTAAGTGTTTACCAAAGTCAATACCTGATTTACCTACACCAAATATAAGTTTATCATATTTTATTGTTTCTTTCATATCTATTTGTTTTTATATATCTCTAACCATGAAAATTTCATCTCCCCCAAATGAAGATAAATCTGGTTTTGTTTTAAATCCAAATTTAGAATAAAACTTTATTAGTTCTTCTTGAGTAAAATTTGTTTTAGTATCATAATGCCCACCTACGGATGCTCTAAGAGCAATAGGTATATCATTTTCTTCAGAGTATTTAATAGCACTTTTCAGTATATCAGTTCCATATCCTTTTCCTTGAGATTGAGGGGAAATTGAAATATCATCTATGAATAAAGCTTCTTCACCATCAGATAATTGTTCTAAACCAAACTCTATAGTTCCATAAGGTTTAGAAATTTTTACATAATTTCCAGTTTCATGAAATTCATAAGATCTACCCCAATCAATATTTTCTATTAAAAATTTTATAACTTCTTCTTTTATTAGTTTTTTTATTTTATTTTCCATTTTTTATATGTTTTAGCTTTCCCTTTGATTAAATTATATATTCCTTTATATTTAAAATTATATCTATTTTGGAAATCATATCTTATCCCTTCAAATATCTCTTGAGTTTCTATATTATAAAATTTATATATAGTTGGATCAGCAAATTTAATTTTTGTTTCTATAGTATGTTTAGGTTTTCCAATTTGTTTTTGATTTTTAGTTTTTCTTACTTTTTCACTCATTTTCCAACCCTTAGGTGAACCTATTTTTATTCCAAGTTTTTTAATTCTTATAGTTCCCTTATCTTTCCTAACTTTGGTTCTATTTTGTTTTTTACCTATTTTTTGTTTTCTAATTAACTCTATAACTTCATCAGAATGTTTTTCTAAACCTCCACCTCCTCTATTTTTATTTATTAACTCAAAATTCCACCCCTTAAATTGTTCAATCCAATAACATTCCCAAAATTTCCAATTTTTAGTATTTACTTCATCTAATATTTTAAAAGTTATATTACTACCATATTCTCTCAACCAGTCAGCTTGTCGGTTTTTTGGATTTACAGTTTTTCCTATATAAAAAGGAAGTTTATTTCTTTCTAAATAATATATAAATGTTTTATTTTTTATACGGCTCATATTTTACTTCATTCGTATCAAAATCAATATCCGTTACTTTATGTTCCCAGATAAAATTAACACCCTTCGATAATAAATATGTATACCAGTTCTTTCCTATACAAGAAAGGTAATCTGTACCTACATGCCATACGGGGAATAAACGTAAACCAAAATATGGTTTAATAAAATCGGGTTCAGCGATGGGATTAGAACATTGTACTTCTTCGGGTTTAGGGTGGAAACGTTTAAAGTTATTTATAACTTGATCCATTAACTCCATTGCTTTTTCTTCACCACAATACTTAGATAATTGACCACCAATTGAAGTATGATAAGTTAATTTTCCATCAGACCAACCACCTGCTCCTAAAAATCCTTCCATTACCTCACTATATTGTCTAGCATATGGGTCTTTACCCATATCAATGATAGTAATTTTACCTTTATACCCGTTGTCAATTAGTTTGGTAGCGGCGTTTACATTTGCTACTCCCGCTCCTACCATTACTATATTCTTGCTCATATTGATACTTTATTTATGTGTTAATATACGAAAAAAAATGACGCAATCCAAATGATTGCGCCACAGATGCTAATTTTATTTTAATATTTCAACGGGCTATGAATCCGTCTGTATGTTTTATTTTATTTTATTTTTACTATATTCTATCCCCCATAACATCAGCAAAATCTGAAGCATATTCTTCATAACTTACTTCTCTACTTCTTCCGTCTTTTGCTTCATCACTATATCTATCTTGGATAGCATTATGAACTTCTATTGCATTACCTCCTGTTCTATCATTTTTCATAAAATCAATAACATCTGGGTATTTGCTTCTTAGGATTTTATTAATTCTCATGTTATGAGTTCTATCTAAATGCACTTTGTCTGGTTGTCCTCTTTCAAATTCCATTCCAGTGGGGGTTTTAGAACCAAATGTTTTATCCATCGCACTATAAGGCATATAACTATAATTTTTATCTTTAAAATACCCAACTATTTCTTCACCTGGTTTGTCTTTAAGATCCCTTGCTAACTCATCGCCTACCATAATACCTGGGCCTATTTCTAAGTACATAAATATAGCTTTATCTCTATCACTATATGATTCTATATCTTCAATATCTTTAAAATCCTCAGGTGTAACCATAGAAAGATATTTATTTATAAATCTTGAAGATACATCTTCTTTTACTATTTTACCTTCAGTAAGGAATTGTCTAAATCTGTATAATTCTTTCATATTATTTTATTTTAAAAGTCTATATCGTCAGGAGTTGTTCCTTTAAATTTAGCATCAAATTCCTCTGATTTGTGGGGTTGTGAATCAAGTCCCCTTACAGAACTCATTAATTCCCCATTAGGTATTTTTATTATGTATATTTCATTACTACCCGGAGAAATGTTTACTGTATCCATAAAGATATGTTCGTCTTCGTTTCTATCGAAACCAATATATTCAAGATCGTGCCATTCGTCCATTCCTGGTTCGTGTACTTCGTAATCTTGTCCACGTTCAAGTTGGCTATCGTATTCGTTTATGGTACCTTCTGTAAGGTATTGTCTAAATGCGTTTAATTCTTTCATATTTATTCTTTCTTTTAAGTCATAGTAACCACTTTCTTCTCTTTCTTTTTCCGCCTCTAATTGAGATTTGTAATATTCATCTATTAAAGGAAAAATTTCAGTTTCAGATTTAATATCTTTACCCCATAAGTCATCACCAAACGTCTGACCATTTTTTGTTATGAGTAATAAACCTGCTGAGAAGTTATCATCGCCAACGCCTATTTCTATATCGCTTATACCAGTTAATTTATTACCCTTAGTTATTCTAGGGTTATAATTAGCATCTTTAAGCATCTTAAATATTTTTCTCATTGGAAGATTAACACCTGTATCCCCTCCTACCATCGTAGCTATGTAAGGGTTTTCTTCAGTATATTTAAAATCTTCCTCAAATATCTTACCTTCAGCTAAATATTTTTTTAAATTAAAATTATCCATTTATTTTTACATTCTTCCAAATTCGAAAGCAATTCCAAATTCTTGGCCTATTTCTTCCATTACATCCTGAGGGTCAAGTTCGTGGTATTTGATTATATCTTTTATTTTTTCCATAATCATCTCATCAGTGTAATCTTCTTCACTGTTAGCATAATCATTTTTATAGTCTTCATTTAACTTACCTTCAGCTAAATATTTTTTTAAATCAAATTTATCCATTTATTTTTATTTTTAAATCGGTTGTTCCTTTTAATACTCTGTGTACTTGACCCTCTGTTATAAATATACGATCCCCCTTACTAATACCCAAAGGTAACTGATCGTCCATCTGTATTGACCATCCTTTACCATCGAGAACTTCTATATGTCTATCTTCTTTATCTTGATGCCAAACCAACTCCATAGGGTTTATATCTTTAGAAAAAGTTCTTATGTTACCTTTATTTTCGTATGGGTTCATTATTGTGTTAATGAATCTAAACTAGCTCTAAAGAAATTTACTGATGGGATTTTTCGTATAATATTAACTAGACGTTTTAAATCTTCTGTTCTGTCAAATCTTTCAAATGGGAAATTATCTACTTTGATATTAAATTCTCCTTTATAATTTAAATTATTGTATGAGGCATTTCTATCTTCGATATCTTGGGGTGTAAACCCCACAGTTGTTACTCCCTCTATGGAACGAATGTCAGACAATATTTCAGCTTGTGACTTATCTGTGGTGTTTAAGGAGGCTGGTCCTACTATTTTATATGTTTTGCTTTCTTTTTTCATACTACCAGAATGTGTTTTGGTTTGCTCCTAATCCTAAAGCCTGAGCATAGCGAGGGGTATTACACGACCAGTATCCGGCTTTAGTTCTATCTTTTTTATCTTTACAATTATGACGTGCTGCAAAAGCATTACGTGCCTCTTTGTTTTTAATTTTAGCTCTTAAACCACCGGATCCAAAAGTTACTTTTTTAATTTTATCTCCGTCTTTAACGTAAACATAATATGCCTTAGGCCCACCTCGTTTTGGTTTATTTAATGCTACTTCTTTACCTTTAAATTCTGCTTCGCTTACTGCTGAAAAATCTGGTCCTCCTGATTGTGAAGATATTTTAATATCGTTTTTAGTAATATATTTTAATATGTACTTTTCTTCAGGTTTTAGGTTGTTTTTACTAGCGAATCTATCTACAGCCATTGATGAAGCATCATCTCCATATTCTTTTGTAAATTTTAATATCAATGATTTTGCTCTACCCTTTGGTGAAGATGGGTTATCTAAAAATTTATCGTATATGTCTTGTTTAGCTTCTTGTAAAGCTTCCTTAACACCAACTTTAATTTTATCTTTTAAGACTTCAGCTTTTTGTTCGTCAGTGCAGTTTTTGTAATCGCAATCAAATTTACGACGTGCAATTAAATCTAATCTAAGTAATTCTTCTTGATTATATTTTCTATCTTCTTTTAAGTCTTCTTTATGGTATAGTTTTTCACTTTTACCATTAGGACCACTTCCATTTTTATCGTGAGGGTTACCTGACATTAGTGAACCATCAGGCATTTTGTGTAGTTTACCTTTCCATTCTTTACCATCTTTAGTATAATGTGGAACACCTTCTTTTTCATTTAATGATTCTAAAAAGTCAAAATGACTACTAAGATTGTTTCTAAATATGTCAAAATCACTTCTATCAAATCCTAATATTTGACCATTATTTAAATTTCTATAAACACCTTTTCCACCTTGTTCTTTACCTGTGTATCTCCACATCCCGCTTGAAATAGATGTATCTTGGTATCTTATGTTTTTATTTAAATCAAAATCTGGGTAGTTAGAATCTGATTCATTTAATCTAGATAATTGTTTTTCTAGTTTTTTTATCAATGCCTCTTTTTTCTTAGGATCTGATGGATTGGATAATTTATTAGAATTTTTTAAATTCCATAATATACCTTCTATCTTTTCTCTATCAATTTTATCCTCATTCATAGACATATTGTCTATTTCATCACGAACCCATTCTTTTTCACCTGATCCTAATTGATCATAATCCATACCAAATTCTGATTGGGATGCTTCATCATAACGGAATAAAAGGGAATGGCCAATTTCATAATCCATAGATTCATTAATATAGGGTTTAGATGTTTTTTCCCATTTATCTCCTGCCCAACTATATTTAATAGTTTGTTTTTTATCTTTACCAAACTTAGTAACGTCAACAGAAATAGCATTTCGTTTAACCATTTTATCCATAAAATCTTGGACTTCTTCAAATGAATCTAAATTTTCTTTAGTTTTTTTATCTCCTAGATTTGCTACTACCTCATAGTAAGCTTCATTTAACATAGGTAAATCTAACGGTACCGATTCTCCTTCATATAAACCAAATTCACCTAAATGTGTTTTAATTAATGCCTCGTCTTCTTCACATAAATTAATTACATTACGTGAATACATTTTTCTAGCTTCTCTAATTAAAGATAAGTGTTTATCTGAACCAATGCGATATACTGTTTCAAATAATGGTACTTTTTTATCTATATGATATTGAAGTCCTTCCGATAGTAAAGATTTTACTTTACTTTCTGTTAATAGTGGTCCATTATTAGTTCCACAAGTATTACATCCGCATTTACACATAATTTATATTTTTAAACGTGGTATTAAATCTGCGGGGAAAGAAACTTTAATTTCACTTCCTATTTTCCCCACAAAATCTCCCCCATTATAATATTTAAAATTTCCATCTAAATCTGAAAATAAGACACCATCAAATTTTTCGATGTCATAATAAGCTTGGGCTAATTGTTTAGCTAATTCTATTACAAATTCTCCGGATTTAAATTCGCTGTCAGTTAAAAAATCATTAGAGTTTAAATCTAAAGTACGATACATTTTTTTAAGTGTATCATTAAAATTTTTGGAAAATAAAACTTTATCCCCCCCAAATTCATTATATTTTTTATAAAAGGCATCGATCTTTTTAGCCCAAGAACCGGCCACACCAGGTTCATTTAAAGATAATATTTCTTTTTCTTGTTCAGGTTCCAAATCTAGGGATTTAATAAAATTTAAAAGATAAGGTTTAATTGAAGTTGAAAAATCTCCTCTATTATAAATTCGTGGAGATACAACAGCACCAGTATTACCTGTACGTGATTTTAATTCTACTTCTTTACCATCAATATCTAAATCCCCCTTAGATTTTGCTTTTTTGACATTACCAAAAAATATAGATAAGAAACTCTCTCCAGGTCCTAAAGAAACAGTACCTTTAATAGAATCTTTCATATCAAAAAACAATTTTTTTAATTCTTCAGGAGTAAAACCTGGGATTTGGGTGTAATAGTTATTGCTTGTTAAATCAATTTTAGGTGGGTTAATGGCTAGGGCAGCAAACTCCCCTAATTTATCCATATTTTGAAGTAAAGTAATAAAGTAATTTATATCTTTTTCCGTTAAGTTCTTTGTACTTAAATACCCATCTAAGTTTTTTGAAAAACCTGCGGATTTAGCTAATTTAAAAATTTTTTTTAGGGTGTCTTCATCTTCAACCCCTTGAATAAAATCAATGAGTTCTTGTTTATTAAATTGAGGTTTTTCCTCTTCTTTTATCCTATACATATAACTTTCAACTATAGAAAATAACATTTCTGTATCTTTAGGGTCATCCATATCGGGGTAACCTTTTGGAAATTTCCAACTATGTTCTTTTAATATTTTATCAAATACGTCCATTTATATTTCTTCTAGTTCGGGTTTTGCTTCAGGTTCTTTGGAGGTTGATTCTGTATCGTCCCCTAAATCTCCAGCATCTTTTGATGAAGCGCCATAAGATAAAATTCGAGATACGGATTGTGCCGCTCTTTCTTCTTCATCTAAATTAAGTAAATAATATTTTTTACCCTCAATTTGCGCTATCCATGTTCTGTCAGTGAATATAAGTAGAAAATTTTGCCCATTCAACAGATTTACACGAAAAGTTGTAGGACGTGGTGCTACCCAATCTAAGGATTCTAAAAATTTATCAAAATCTGTTGAAAGTAGATCTACGATTACTGATTTAAGTTCAGGGAACTTTGAAAGTTCATCATATGCTAATGCCTTATCATCAGATTTTAATTTATCTTGATATAAGGGCTTAGCTAGATTTTTTATTTTATCTCTTAGTTCTGACTTTGTCATTATTTAAATGTATTATTGGCATTTTTTAACATAGCAATCATTTTCTTAATTTTAAGCTGTTGGTCTATGGGAAGTTTTTCTAATCTATCTTCCTCTTTTGCTTTAGCCCATTCTTCCTCAGACATTCCTTCATTAGTAGATTTAAGATTTAATTCTTTTGCTTTAGATTCAGCTTCTTCCCTAGATTTAAATCTATAAGTTCCAGTTATACTTTTATTAGTAGTTTTTGAACCTGATTTAACTTCGGTTTTACCTGTATCTTTATTTGTAACTAAATAATAAATTTGAGAAGATTCATTTATATCTCTGTTGATTGCGGGTTCAGATATCATAGCATCAATTTGATCTACTTTTTCTTCACCGTCTAAATAATGTTTAGCCGATACCATTAAATCGCGTGCCTTAATCACTTTACCTTGCCACCAATGTGGGAAGTCTACTTCACCACCTTGATCGTATTTATCTAACATTTTATACAGTTCACCTGCGTATTTTGCAATGCGGTATAAATCTTTTTTTAGCATTCGTGGTTCATTGTCTTGATGTCCTACATCTAGATCTTCATTCATTTTTCTTATTAAATGAAGTTCTTGTTCTTTATCCCATTTGTAGTTTTTAGAATCGAAGTCTTTTAATTTTTTAGCTTTTTGGTATTCTGCAGGTGATAACGCGTCTTGTTTAAGTAAATTATTAGCTTCATTAATATCTTTTTCATCGCTACTAGCACCAAATGTTTTATGAACTAAATTGTCTAGTTTAGTGTGGGATTTGTTTTCTTCTTTTGCACTTAGATCTTCTCCAATTTCACCTTTAGACATTTGAGCTACATAAGCGGCTTTAGGGTCTTTGGGTAATGTGTCTATTTCTCCACTTCTAACCTTCTGCATGAAGTATATTTTAGCTTTATCGTCTAATAATTGCTCATTAGTGGTTTTAGGTTTTGATAAAGTGGATTTAATTAATTCTTTAATATTTTCTTTGTTCATGTCTTCTACTTTTTTCTTAGCTTGTTTAGTTGCTATACCATACATAACTTTCTCCGCATCCTTACCATACTTTTTAACTAAGGATTTCTTATTTTGTTTTAGCCCTTGAAGAGCACTTTCGCGCTTTTCAAGTTCATTTTTAGTAAGTTTGCGTTCGTTAAGCATGTTTTATCTATTTACAACGTGTGTTCTAGTGAACATTGTAATAGTGTTACCAATTTGATCTGCTAATTTTTCATCCCCAATAGCATTAGCATTATCAAATGCAACTTTAAGAGCATTTTGTATGTCTTGTTCATCTTGAGTTAAACCAGCTTCTGGGTCAATAGCATCTACATCTCCTCCACCTACATCTTCTCCTTCTTCTTCATCCCCAACTTCTACTTCAACATCCTCTTCTTCATCATCTTTAGCTTCAGCTAAGTTTCCAGAACCCATATTAATGTCTTGTGAAAATTCTTGCATTTGGTATGATAAGTATTCAATTACATCACCCACATCAAATGCATCCCCATTATCAACCATATCTTCATAAATTTCACTAAATTTATTTAGAAATTGACTTTTTAATCTTTCATTAGTTAAACCATCAATACGAGAAAATACTTCGCCCGTTATTTCATTTAATTGAGACATTAATTCATCTTCTAATGTAGTATCTTCTTCATTTAAAGTTGAAAGAATATCTTCTTTAATTTTTGCCTTTAATTCAGATACCTTCATCTTAGTTGGAGATGAGGTTTCTTCTAAACCCTTATCCGCTATATAGTTTTTAAAATCTTCAACATAATCCTCTACGTCCTCAAATTCATCATTTGAGTTTTTTAAAGAGACCATGTATTGATTAATTTCTGAGTCTGAGCCTACAGATGTTAATGCTGCTTTTATATCCCCATCTATGCCTTCAGTTAGTGTAGATTTAGATTGGTTTTTTAAATTAGTTAAGGGATTATTCCTTAGGTATTCTATGTAATTAAATTCAGTCATTTTAATTTTGTTTATAAATATTATTATATTGGTTGTGCATTATCCTTTAAAATCTGTTTGTTTTTTACCTTTAAATTTAATATTCCCTTTACATACTTTTACAGCACGTCCAGATAAATACGCTGAGGATTTTTCACCAGCAGATTTTCTAGATTTAATGTAATCTTGTCCTCTTTTACAAAGTGTAGATTCGTTTAGCCCCATCCCTTCTTCTTCAGTGTCCTTAATAATTTGCATTAAGATAGTAGATAAAGTATCTTTATCTAAGCCTTTAGTTTTTCCACCTGGGAAGTATTTAGAATACCCTTCAGGGTTTTCCATTATAAATTTAAGGGTCTCTTTAATGGGGTTTTTAGAGGTTTCATTTAAATCACCTACAATTTTAAAGTTTTTACCCTTATATGCTTTTAGCTTAGCTATTTTTAGAGCTTCCTCTTCAGACGAAGCTTCAACTTCTATTTCTTCATCGTCATAGTCATCATTTTTATATATCCAATATTGCACTACATACTTTTTATTAGCTACCCCATCTTCATTTAAAGCTAAATCCGTAAATGCACTAGCAATTATATATTTTAATTGGGATTTTTCTATAGAACTCTCGAATTTATCAGGGAATTCTTTAGTAATTTGGTTACATAAAGTATCAACTCTTTGTTTTGCTTTTAAATCTGCATCCTCTAGGTTATTTTCCAGTAAGTTATTTCGATTCCAAGCGTATATGTCAAAATTATCTTTCATTATTATGGTATATGTTATAAATATGTAAAGTTAGGATTTAAGCGATCCTAGGTATTCTATTACGGATGTTTGGTATTCTTCTACTTTGGATTTATCTAGTTTACCAACCCATTTTTCTACATCTCCTTGTTCAGATATAAAGGAATCATTAGAGGTATTTAGTTGTTCTTGAACCCATATTTTAAATTCCGCTATGCGATTATCAATTTCGTTATTTTTGATTTTACGTTCGTATTTTTCCCATCCACCATCTTTTCTAATTTCATGTTCCATGTCTATAACACAATTGAAACATTTTTTATGTAAATTGTAAAAGGGTTTATCGTTACGGTTTTTCATTACTTTTTTACAATTAGGACAAAGTAAGGGCATAACGTGTGCCTTCTTTGCTTTATCTAATTTTGTAACGTTTTGTTTTATACCATTTTTTATAGTCCAAGTTCTCCCATCAACTTCCCAAATATCTCCTTCTTTATGAAATTCCTCAGCTTTAGAGAACCCAACACTAGAGTTGGATTTTTCTCCCTGTTTACCAGTCATTAAATTACGTAAACGTTGAACATCACGTTCTTGGAATTGTTTTTTTAAAACATTTTCTTTACTCATTATAGTTTTAATTTTTGTAACTGTTTAATTGTATCAAAGGTGTTGATGTGTAAAATTCCAACGCCACCTGCCTCTTCCCACTCTTCTATATTTTTTGCCCTATCATCAATTAATATTGAGGTAGGTGTTGCCAATTCCTTTTTCTGGGTTGCGTATTTTAAGATTAGTTGAGTACCTGGGATTTTGTGTTTTACCCATACTGCTTTACCTATTCTTGAGGATTGATCTCTAGAGGGTGCTGATAGAAGTTTAGGTTTATATTGGTTAATGTAGTCCCATAATTGTTTTCCATCAGACATCCATTTTAAACCAGCCCAAAACCCAACACCTGCTTTTTTAATTGGATCCCAAAATTCTTCCCCTTCGGGTTTAAATTCACCTTGTAAATCTATACCTGTTAATTCTTCATACCCACGTTCAAAATCAGCTAGTACACCATCTAGGTCGCAGTATATTTGGTATTCATTTTTCTCTTCTCTCAATCTTCCTAATTCCATAGCATATGTATTTATACCAAAGGGGTCTTTATTATTATTTTCATTTTGAGGTAATGATATTATAATGGTTTCTCCATCCTCTTTTATATTAAAATTTTTAGATGTATGATTTTTTACTAATCTTTTAGAAAATATATGTCGAGAATGGGATATGGGTTTAATATATAATTTATTAGATAAACCTTTATTTTTTGTGAAAAAAGGTAATATTTCATCCCTATAGATTTTAGCTATAGTATTTCTACGTTTTAAATTATCCATCCCTGTTGTATTAGGAGGAAGATGTGGATCATATGTTGGATCTGATAAATTGTTGTCTTTAAACCATCCTGTTTTAAATTCAAAATAGGGATTACTACTTAAAGGAGTAAAAAATATTCTAGCAAAATATAAATTGTTGTATGAATCTTTATAAGTAAAAAAACCTTTTACATTAGATTCAACATATTCAAATCTTTCACCATCAGGATTAACAACTTCAGACATTAATTGATCTTCTTCTTCAAATAAAATTTCTTCATTTAAACTGTCAGTCCAATTCCTGAATGTCATTGTACCTTTTAAATTGGCTTCAGCTTCAATATTGTTTAGGTTATCGTCTTCTTGTGTATTAGTTGTAGTGATTGCACCCAATCTACCCTCTAAATTTTGTATATGGTGGACCATTTCATGTGCAAATGAACGTACAATATCCTTGGGATGTCTGCCCTCGGTGTATAATGTGATTGTTTGGTTGTTCGGGTTATAATACGCGGTTTTACCTAGAAATTCACGTGCATTATCACGGTTACCGTTTACGAATTTAACTTTAGGTAAAGGTTTGATGTTCATACCCTTAGTTAACATATGTTTAGTTAATTCTAATATTTTTTCCTTAACATCTATATCTTTAGAATATGAAGCATTTTCGTTAAGATTTTTTTTACGTTTTAAAACTATAAATCTCCCTTTGCCTTGTGGGGTATCAAATCCCAGACTAACATCCTTTCTAAAATATCCGGGTATATTATTGGTTTTTGTATTTGTTAAATTAGCATATATTTTATGGTAGTTTTTACTCCCGTCATTATCTAATGATGCTATCCCAACGTATTCCGGTTTTTGTTTTTCTATAAAATCTACTATAACCTTATACATAGTAGATAATATTTTTATGTAATTTTCTTTACCACCTTGAGGAATAGATGTAGTGTTTTCTTCAGGGGTAAATTGGATATTATAAAATAATCCTAGATCTTTATAAGGGTTAGGAATATTTTTAATACTATAAGTATAGGTAATATTTCCTACTTTAAAACTACCCCCTGTTAAATCTCCACTTATTTCTACAGCATTATCTTTGGATAATGAGATTTCGTTTAGAGTGTACCATAAATTTTCGGTTAGAGTTTTTTGATAGTTAAATTTAGAGATATTTAATTCAAGGGTGGAATTTTCATTTAGAAATGGGGTATTATCATGCCCACATTTGTGACATATAAATAAATCGTCTCCTCCATCTTTTATATCCCAACTCCAATCACAATTATCACATTCGATTTTTCCGCCTACTATAGCTTCAGTTACAATGTTATTTAACATGACAAATATATCTGTTTTTTCTTTATCGTTTAAAAAATCAGGTAAAAAATTATTTAATTTTTCTGGGGAAATTTTGGCGGCATTTCGTGCGGATGTTCCAGATATACCTCCGGTTGTGATTATAGTACGAAGTTCTAGATTTGGATATTTAGACATACCACTGGTACGTGAAGCTATATCTTTAAAATCATCTTCGTTTTCTTCTCTTGCCCCTATAATCCAAAGAACTTCAGTATTTGGGTTTTCTTTAGCATAGTTGTAAACTAGTTGGATTGGAGGTTTAGTGGCTTCTATGTATTTTACTTTAAAAGGTAAATATTTCCCATATATTTCCCATATCTTTAAAGATATTTCTTGGGATATACCATCTCTTTCACCTTTACCTATGTATACTATTACTTCATCCATTTCTGGGTTTTGGTCTATAGCTTCTTGTAGAACTTGAAAATGGCCCTTAGTGGGTGGTTTAAACCCCCCAGCATACACCCCAACACTCTTTTGTTTTTCTTCTTCAGGTAAGAGATTTTTAATTAATTCATTAACTAAATTCATTAAGATAAAAATTGTTTTATTTTGGATTGTGCCTCCTCTTTAGATACAGAGCTGTTGATAATATTAGCTACAGATTCATCTTTAAGTAAATTTGTAGTTTCTTGATTTAATTCTTCTTTAGCTTTATCTGAACGAATTTGTGATTTAGCATCTTTAGGTTTAGTATTTTCAGGAGCAAATGGTGTTAGATATTTTTTAATAATTGATTCTACATCTCCTAATTTTTCATCCTCTAAAGTATTTGCTACAGATACAAAATTAATACCAAATAACTTTTTATAAGATTCATAATTTTTTGTTACATTAACCCACGTACGCAACACTATAGCGGGGGCTAAACTTCTATCTTCACCCCCGGATTTTTCAAATCTATCTTGATTTTGTTTAAGTGAGCGTTCTAAATCTGTGTAAACATATAACATAAATACATCATAACCTGCTTCTTCTAATTTGTTTTTTAGTTCTGAGGTTTGGTTAAATGAAGAGGCTGTCCCGTCTAATATAAAAGATTCTTTATTTTCTATAGCATTAGGGATTTGTTCTTTTTTGAGTTTAGATGTTGCCTGTGCCATTGCTTGGGCTGCTTTACTTCTAGATTCGGCATCATGAGATTTTAAATCTAAAGATACATTTGATTGTTTAAGTAAATCTATAAAAGTATTATCTAAATTAAACGTAGTTAAATTACCTAAATTTAAACCTTTCAAAATAAACCCTTTACCAGCACCCGGGGCGCCAGCTAATATGATAGTTTTTGGGCTACCTTGTATTTCTTTTAAAAGTTCCATTAAACTTACCATAATATGTATTTTATTATAAATATATAGTTAAATAGGTAAAAACATTTTAAACATAACTATAAGCTAATTCTGAAAGTTCAGAGTTAATCTTGATATCTTGAGATATAGAATTTATACCTAATAGTTTGTTGCCTTTTAAATCTAATAATCTAAAGGGTTGTGTTAAGTTTTCTTGTATACGATTAAACACATTCCATAAATTGTTACCTTCATCTTCAGATCTTACAGCTTTTAACAATTGAGAGGATTCTATAACTTTTTTATTACCAAATCTTTTTTTAGCTGATTTTAAAGCAAAATTAAATATTTCTTCAGGTGTTAAATCTTTCTTTTTTAAAAATGAAAATTCTTTTATAACTTCACTGGTTTGGATGTTTAAATCACTTAATATTTTGTTTAAATTATAATAATTAGATTCATTATGATTTATGTTTTGTGCTTGAAGTGTATCTCTGCGTATCATACCATTTGAACAAACAAGCCTAAATACACCTAAATTTAAATCTAGGGGAGATGAACCATCACATGAATTACCTATTGTTAAATTAGCAATAGCTTCAGTTTTACCCTTAGAATTTAACATGCTAAAATCAGGATGTTCCATTTTTATAGTATGATCTTTAATTTGTTTTGTTTTTGGGTTTAGATTTTGGTATGAACCTTTAATTTTCCAACCTTTATCTTGTAAGTTTTCAATTACATCTAAAGTTTCAATTTGAAAAGGTTTTGAACTTACCATTTGATTTGTACGATAATGTTTATCCAATGATGGGGTAAATGCTATTAACTTATCAATATTATTATTTAGTGTAATAAATTGTTTTTTAGTCATTTTTATATTTTTTTAGTTTTTAGAATATGTAGGTTTAACATTACCTTTTTTATCTACAATATAACCTGTTGGTTTTTGTAAATTTTGTTTTTTATTATAGCTACCTTTTAAAGTTTTACCACTACTACCTCCTGAACAATTTCCCATATTTTATATTTTATATTAAGTGATTAAATATACGAATAATTTTTAAAGTAACCAAATCTATTCGCCATCGTTTATTAAAGGATAAGAATAATGTACTGAATCTTTATATATTGAAAAGTTTAATCTAAAATCTTTATCACAATCTCTATTTTTAGAGAAATGCATACTTCTTTCTAAACCGTCTTTTGAACGTTCTACATGACACATAGCATCCGTCATATGCTTTAATCTATTAGAACCAGCAAAATCCCCCGCTTTAGTTTCTTGTTGAATATTTACAAAAGAAGTATAATACTCTCCTTTATTTTGACCTTTTTTATTCTTATCCTGTAAACTTAATAACCATATTTCAGCTGCCCCCATTGTTGACTTTTGAGAATCACGATACATATCTAATACTTCGGCTAAAGAATCGATTGCTATAACATCGTAACCTTGATTAAAAATGTATTCTAAAACATCTTTAACTTCATGGGAATGGTTTTTTAAAAATAAAGTTTGAACACAATCAAATTTAGGTAAACGTTTACAATATTTGTAGTAAGCGATTTCATCCATTTCACCACTTACAAACAAACATTTGTAACCCTGCATTGTTAAGGAGGACATCATATCTAACACTATGGTAGATTTACCGGAACCGGGACCACCAGCAAATATCATATTGGTACCAGGCATTAAACCCCCACCAGTAGATAAAATAATATCTAATTCACTATTAGTTTTTAAAGGACGAAATAATTCTTTTTTAAATTCTAATTGATTACCTCTTATTAATTTAATAGTTGAAGGGTCAAATATGGGATTTGAAGATATTATTTTTTTTCTTCCCCTAGTTTCAATACGTGATTTAGGACCATGTTTAACTACTTTACTACCCGTTTGTAAATTCATAACCTTTATTGTTTTAATTGTTATTATACCTGAATATACAAAATTTCTATGGGGTAAACAAGTTTTTATATGGGTGTTTTAAGCCCCTATTGTTCTTGTAATCGATGTAGGAGTAACCTGGGAATCTATTTGTGATTGGATAGAAGTTTCTATTGAAGTTACTTGCTCTTCACCCATAACGGATTTTGTCCAACCAACAACTACGTCGTTTGTTAAATCCTCAAAAGGTACAAATTCTCCTTCAGGGTTAACCGTTAGCATTTGTGTGCCTATGTTACTTGCGCTATAAGCATTACCATCCGAATCTAATTGGTCTGATGTTCCTGTTACTATCCAATGGATGTTATATACTACGTTGCTTTCATCACCTTCTAGAGGGTGTACGTCTACTGTTCTGCAATTCCATGTATAAGTTGTTGTCATAATTTTATAGGTTGTTTATATGTTATAAGTATTAAATTTTTCTTTGGGATGACGTTTTAAATGTAGAAGTGTAAGGGGTTAATTTAGGGTTTTCTAAATCAAATAATGCCTTAACGTGTCTAAATATTTCTATATTTTTTTCTTGTGTGCGGGGTGACTCATATATCTCCCAATTTTTACCCTTTAGGCGTTTTCCTGTTTTATCTTCACCTCGGGATTTAGATTTTAACCATAAAACCCCTACTCTGTCTACTTTTAAACCATAACACTCTTCATAACATTGGGCATAAAGTGCCCCCTGTAAATCATAGGTTGTTTGTAGCTGGTTAGATGTTTTGAAATCTATGATCCATCGTTCTGTTTTTCCTTCAAATTCCAATTCACACACTAAATCACAAGTTCCTGCAACTTGGAGTATATCTGAAAATAAATGTACTTCAGCTTCTATTAATACGGGGTTATATGTTTCCCAAAAATCTACAAATCTAAGGAACATTTGCCAAATCAATGCGGACATTTTGGGGTTACCATCGGGGTATAGAAATGTGATTTCTTCTCCGTTTAACCAATCCTCAATCATTTCGTGAACTTGTGTACCTTCGGCTGCTGCTTTTTTAACAATATGTTCAGAAGCGTATCCTACCTTTTTAAGCCAATCTTCAAAATATTTACCTTTAGGATAAGAACCTAAAACATGAGTTATAGAGGGGTAATAATTACCATTTCGTCTATAATACCTTGAATCCGGCATCGTAACTTGTTGGTAATCCTTTGAAATTTCTAATAATCTTTTATATGATTTTTTTAACATAATTGTAATTTTTTTTCAAGTAAAATTGAATAATTTAAAGGATATGTATTTTGGATTAAATTAATAAAACTATTAAACCCCATTTCTGAAGGGTCTTTATCTTGTAGATCTACAAGGTATACTTCTTTCCCCTCAGCCATTAATTTTTCACAAAATTTTAAAGATTGTTTTATAGCATCTTTATCTAGGGCAATGTAAATTTTATCTACTTTTGATGTAGCTAATTTTTTCATAACGGCTTGTGGTATATTTTTACCTAAAAGAGGAATTACATTTCGTTTTATAGTCATAGCATCAAATAAACCTTCACATAATATAATAGGGATATCCCAATTAATTAAATGTTCATTAGATATTATATTCCTAGATGTTTCGGGGTTCATATATTTATATGAAGAATTATCATAAGATCGGGCTGTGAAATAGTTTAAAATTCCATCTTTATCATATGTTGGGATTATAATACGATTTTTATATTTACCTGTAGAACAATACCCTATATTATATTTGATAATATCAGATTGCGTTATATTGCGTTTTTTTAAGAATGCTAAAGCATGCCTCGCCATAATATCTGTTTTTGTTGGGGGATTAATTAAGCTAACGTATTCTGGGGGTAATTTTAATATATCTATGTTGTGATAGGTTCGTGTTGTTATAGATGATTTAACAAGTGAGTTAAGTTCTTGGATTTTAGGGGAATCTACCTTAATTTGTTTGAATAAATTATATATTGTAGTACCTCTCATATCACAGGACCAACAATGCCAAGGATTTTTTCCCTCTTTATTTTCAGTTAAATTTGCTTCAAGTTTCTTTGATTTATTACAAAAAGGACAATCGTAAGCATAATTATTTCTTGCTGTGGGTTTACCCGTGCCTAAAATAGAATTTACTAATGTGACTAATAGTTGGTTTACCATGAAGGGTAATATATGAAACTATTTTTTAGTATCCAAGAAATCCTTCCTAAAAAATTTTCCTAAAATGTTGTCGTTAATGTAACTATTATTACTCTCTAATACTCCTTTATTAAACAAGTATTTACATTCATAATACGTAAGTTGTTTTTTGTCTCCTACCAATTGTAATATTTCTCTTTTGAATTCACTCTGGTTGCCTTCTTTAACTAGTTGTAAAATTTCTTTTTGAGAGCCATGATACGTTTTCCAATCGGATTCGGTTATGGTTTTCTTTTTAGATGGTACTCTACCTCTTAAACCTTTTTCTTTTCTTTCCTCCTGTAATAATATTAATTCTTTTTTTCCTAATTTTACATTACGTTCAAAGTATAATACTTTTTTACCTAGGTATTTTTTATCTGTTGGGGTGTGAGTTACCTCATATATGAAACCGTAAGTTCCTTCGGGAAAATTTAATATATTAAGTATTTCTTTATTTTGATATAACCAGTTCATAAGCTATTTTTATATTACAACTTTTAATACCCCCGCGGTATGGTAAAAAGCACCTAAAGTTAACCCCCCCGATAAGGCCGCAGCATTGTCAGCATACCCCGGAAGACCAACAACTTGTAACTTTGATGTAATTGTGGATGAGGTTGTATTTACCCCAACATTACCTAGATGATCAATACGCATTTTTTCAGAATCGTTAATCCTAAATTGTAAGTTTATGGTTGAACCATTGCTAGAAGCGGGGTTTGCACTTATTATGGAACCAGTAGTGTGATTAGATAATTCTAGAGTACCATAACCCGATGGAGAAGAATGGTCTATATTAAGTGAGGTTACGAACCTCCCATCCCCATTTACATCTAGTTTTGTAGAAGGAGAAGGGATACCTATACCTACACTGCCATTTTCCTGTATTGTAATAACTTCCCCTATACCACCCCCAGCATAAAATTTAAATTTTGCACTGTCAAATCTTATAGTATTTGAAGCTAGTCCATCATTTTCTAGTATCCATCCTTGGTTTCCTTCTATAAAATTATTACTACCAAGGGTAGAATTAATTTTTACATGATTAAAATAAGAAGTACTTCCCGAAAGATAAAGATTTAAAATTGGATGGTTTATATTATACCGCGGAGAGGATATAACCCCATCTACCATGTCCAGAGATCCGGAGATGCTTAAAGCATAAGCATCAGCAGCTGTGAAAGCATCAACGGTTTGTTTTATATGTTCTGGTTTTATTACTAAACCATTAAGTATTTCAGATTCAAAATTAAGTATTTTTGCCATCGCTAATATCGTATTTTATTATATGTTTTTTTACCTATCTATATTTATAAGAATTGTTGTATCCGTTGTTCGGGATGTAGGTAGTGGTTTTGCTAATTTACCTACTGCTAATAATTCGTAATCCGAGTTATATAGACCTATGGTTGTTATATAAGGATCGAAATATGATCCTGTGAGATAAGGATACAAATTCCCTTGGCTTCCTGAAATTGTTGTTGGGTTAAGGGAATAATTAAATTCATTTTCTGTTAAAGTACATTTATATTGGGTCTCAAATAATTCATATGAACTTGAGAATGAACAAGTTACTTCACTAGATGAGATAAAGGAATTTATAAGTGTTTCATTTTGATAAATTCCTAAATTATATAATGCTTCGCCATATGTAACATCGGGTTTGTTAGATATTGTTATGATACCATGTTGGTATACAATATTACCTAATATATAATTGTAATTTGAACTACCATTGGGGGCCCAAAGTAATCTACCCTCACCATCGTCTTTAATAGAACCAGAAGTATTATGTTTTAATAAAAAGGATTGAGGTTGGATATAATCCCCATAAAGTTTAGAGGGTATTGAAATAATACCTATTGAATGTGTTGGTAATACCTTATTAGACCAAACAGTGTTTTGCTCGTAATTATAGTAGTTTGTTTGTTGGATTGGGCCTGTAATAGTACCATCAGTATTAAAACTGGCAGTTACCGCATCTTGGATAAACCCCCTACTACCAGAAATATAGTTTCCGTAGTAGAGGTGTTTTACAGAATTATACAATAAAACTTCATACTGCTCAGACCCAGATATTTTCCCAGTTATTGTTTTGGTTGATAAAAAATTACCATTTTGACCAATAAATCTGTCAATACCAACATCTGAGCCTGTTAAATTATCTCCAGAAAATGAAAATCCTTTATTAACTTCAAATGGAGTTATAATTATGTCCTGTGAATTGAATTGTTTGTAAGCGCCCATTCATTTTAGAAATCTAATTTAACTCTTATAAGTGCTTCTTTTGTAAAATCCTTAGTAAGAGGTTTGGATAATTTAGCTACAGCTAATAATTCATTTGAATCGTTATACATACCAACAGTAGTAGGGAACGTTTGAGGGTTATCTATAAAATAATCATAAATAATTTCTCCAGTTGAACCCGATATAAAAGATGGATTTTCTGAATAGTTAAATTCTGAGTTTCTTGTTCTTACAAATATAAAGTCTGAAGTGATTGTTTCTTGAGAATTTAATTGAAATATGCTACCACTAGCATCCCCAACTGACCCTGAAATGTGTAGAAAAAGTTTAGAAGGATTATCAGCTGCGGTATTTGAACCTGTATTAGTTAACAAGTTAATCCCACACCCATTATCAGTACCAGATAATCCTGGAGGTGAATTATCGTCTAAAGCTGAGGCATTTAATAGAATTGTTGAGATATCGGGGAGGAATAAACCGTAGGACCCACTATGTGAGTACCCATTTCCTTTATAAGGAAGTCCATCTGATCCACTAATAATTTGATATGCTCTTTGAGTACCATAATATGTGGGTAAATTTACATATCTTGAATCATCAGTTAAATGTAAAGGTGATGTTAAATTACTATTACTACTTGATAGTACTAAATTTAAAGAACCAGGAAATAATTTTTCTTTATATCTTGCTCTTTCTATACTTATAACATAAAAATCATTGTTTGGGGCTCCAGTAAATGTAGGACCAAATGTAAAATCGGAGTTTTCGTCTTCTAATACTAAGGTACGATATTGACCATAGATTGTTGTGGTTGGAGAAACATTTGTAACTGAGGTGTCAAAATTTAAACCACCACCCCCTAAAGAATTGGCATAAGCTATGGAAAATTGAACCGCGGATGATTCTTCAGTTGAAGAAGTTTGATAAACATTCAAATAATAGGGTCCAGAGGATCCTTCTTTTTGTACAGATGAAGTATGATAAGTGTCTAGTGATACTGAGTTGTTAGACCATACTGTAGAGGTAATGGTATTGGCACTTATTACAAAATCCTCAGGGTCAAATCTTTTAAAGCTCATATTATGTTAATTGATTTTGTGTTATTATTACGGGGATTGTTACTCTTGCTCCACTATCTAAACCAATTACGGTTAATGTAGTTTTTAATTGGTTTTTATCTGGGTTAGAACTAAACAAGGTATTAATAGTTGTAGCTGTTATATTAAATTGGGTTCCAATTATAGTTTTAGATACATTTGTACCTAAAGTAGTAGTAGAAGTTTGGTTTTGAGTAGTTGCTGCTGTTGTATTAATACCTACACCATTATATTGAGATAATAATCTTATATCTCCTATAGTAGCGGCATAACCTCTAGTTTCAAATGCTTGAGTATTACCTAAATAATTTAAGGTTTGAGGGGTTATAGATAATTGAGCACCTTGTTTTAAATTAATGGTAGCATACCCTAAATTAAGTACAGGTAATTTAGCTGTACCCCTAGGTAAAGTAACTAATTTATATTTCATGATTTGTTGCTCATCAGGAAATGCTTCTAGAAGAGGCATATTATCAATTGCTTCTCCATAGTAGGCAGAACCTGAAGGGTGAGTTGGATTATAAAGAGTATAATCTATCTCATCATCCGATAGTGCGAATTGTGTGATTCTAAAAGAACCATCATTTTTTGCTAGTAATTCTCTACCTTTTTTGGTAAGTATAGCGTCTACTGTTAGCACGCTGTTATTTAAATATCCCATTTTGTTATATAATTATATGTTATAAATATGTTATTTTATTACTCCTTTATCAATTAAATCCGTTACTATTGAAGATCCACTATTTTTAATATAATCCGTTGGAAAAGTTGGATAAATTATACCATTAGCTTCAGACCCAGATGATTCTGCTGAATATGGGAATTGGGTATCTAAGATGAAACTGCTAGCTTTTGGAGTAAATCTTCGTATTAAAAAGAAATCTTTATTTATACTTTCAGGTACTTCACTATCTAGTACTATTTTTATTTTACCTATTCCATCCACTATATTATTTTCAGGTGGTACTACTGATTTGATAATGTAAGTATAATTTTCGTTATTTCCAAATCGTATTTCATCTCCTGGGAAAAATTCTATAGGTGATGTAATTTTTGGGAATTGTGTTCCAGATGGTTCTACTCCACTATCAAAATATTCACTAGGGCCGGGGACATATTTAAGTGGGCCCTGGTAGAATTTGCCACCATATGCTTCATTTATATTTGAAGAAGACATTATTAGTATATTTTTATCTGTAGAGTTTGGATATACCCAAAATGGAGAAGTTCCTTTATTGTCTCCTGCTAATAAAGATGTTCTTTCTCCAATTGTAGAAAGTTTAGATGGAAATTTAAGACCTTCATAATCCGCGGGATATAATATATTGGGTCCAAATTTCTCTTTTTTAGGTTTTTGTATTTCTATTTTTACTTTAAAGTGTATAGAATCATTAGTTTTAAATAAAAATTCACCACTATTTGCTTTTATAACAAATTCTAAACCATTAATATCCCCTTTGAAAAAAGCACCACCTTTACCTTGAGTATATACTCCTTTTTGTGTTAAAAATGAATTTAGAGGTACATTTTCAATTAATGCATAGTAACTTCCTCTTTGGGGGTTGTAAGCATTTATTGTGTCTGTTTTATATAAATTTCTTTTGCGTGTAAATGTGGTAGAGATTGGGCTAACAAATCTTATTAAATTATTAATTCCTGAACCTATTATGCTACCAGCATTAAATGGTTCTTTACCTGTTCTATGTACTATTAAACTTATATCTTCTAAATTAAATTCTACAGGAGTACTACCACTTACCATTTGAACATCAAAGGCTAATTCAACTCCACCTGATTCATTTAAGAAACTAGTAGCAAATGAAGTTTGCATTGAAATACGTTGTGGGTTTTTATCAACACTTTCGCTGCCGTTGTCTCCAAATATTATACTACCATTTACTGTAGTATAAGGATCTATATAGTTTGAACCAGCATTAAAAGGATCAATAACAACTTCTTCCGTAGGGTTTATTATTTGTGTATAATTTGATGTTTTGCTGGTATATATTATGTTATTATTATCATAAGAGGATGTACCTTGAGCCGTGAAAGAATAATCTACGATTGTATTTATATCATTGTTATCATACATACTAATACGTCCTGACCCTGTTAATGGGATTTCAAGAGCATAACCTGCACTTGAAGTTTGAGAATATAATATAGGGGTGGGTTTTGAAGCTAATTTATAAATAGGATAACTATCATCTAGTTCCTGAGCATATTGGCTTGAAGATATAAAACCGATTGATATAGGGTTAGATATAGGGAATGTTTTTTCTAATATATTGACACCATATCCCTCTAAACTTGGAGGTACGGCGTTGCTTTGTTGGTCTAATAAGTATGTTAATTCTAAAGATATTTTATCGTTTACTAAAGGATATAAATCTTTTATGTTTTTAAAATAACCAAAATAAGCATCTTTTAATTCAATTACAGGGTTTTTACCATAAGTATCTACATCTTTAATACTCCATATATTGTATTGATTCCCGGTTGTTTTAGTACCATTATACCTAGGTCTAATAGATCGGGTGCTAGTATAATTTGAATCTGGGGTTTGAGCCTTATCTGCTGTGTTGTTTAATATTTGATCAAAATTAACAGGTGAAATTGAACCACTGATGTTATTATAACTGACATCCATTATAAATGAGTTATCTCTAATATCATTATAGTTATTTAATGTTGGTTGACAATCTAAAGCTAAATTAAATGGTAAAATACCTTCACCAAAATATGAAGGAATTATAAATCCACTTGAAGTTGGGATTTTATAAATATTATTTGTTGGTGGTGATGATAAAGGAGCATATATAGATGAACTAGGTGATATGCTCATAGTATAACTTGTAATAGCTAAACCGGAATTAAATGTTGGTTTTATGACTTCTACAGCCATTCTAAATACATCATCATATTCAAAGGGGAATTCAAATGAACCTGTTAAAGTCACGTTCCCAGAAGATGATGAGTTTGGTACTATAAATTGTTGGGATAATATTACATCCCCCATTTGGGTTGGGTTATCATAATTTCCTTTTTCTATTAATAATGAACCAGTTAAATTGTAAGCCCCGTCCTCTGAAGATGTTAATGCTTGTGTGATTAAAATTTTAGATTCTAAATCACCTGTTTCTAAAAAAGCAACATTAAAAGATTCATTATTTGTATCAGAATTGTAATCATAGTTACTCATTGAATATTCAATAAAGTACATATCATCTATACTATTTATATCAACTATATTAATAGTTGGAGAGTCAGGAAATATAAACTCTTTACCTCCAAAAATAGGTTCTAAAATTGGGGTATCAGATGATGCGATAGTACTTACTGTACCAGTAGAATTAATCTTTTTTAAATGAGCCTGGATTTTGATTTCTGGGTGTCTACCCCCAGGTGATGAGAAGGAAGAGGTGAATCGTTGTGGATTAGATGGTGTTCCTTGGAAAGTAGTAGAATTAAAGGTATTTGGGATTGATAAATATGAATTATTACCACTAAACCTTGCGTAAACTGACCCGTTAAAGGTAGATATGCGGTATTCAAAACTAGGTTCGGGGGATTTTAGTACTATTCTAAAAGCCATATGATTATAAGTAATACCAGAAAAAGTAGGTGGTTCTGGGATTTCGCCATTACTAATAACTATTTGTTTATTAGCATTGGATTGATAAATTTGGGGTAGTGTATACCAATTCTGGGTATTATTTGTGCTTCCGTATGCACGAGTTTGGATAGAAGCAGTATAATTAGATATACTAGCAGATATATTAAGATTATATTTTATATAAATGTCATTTAAACTATCATTGTCTCTTAAAAAATATTCTTCAACACCATCATAAGATACTTCAATAGCTCCATCTTGATATACACCTTGTTTATTATTGGGGGAAACGGAACTTGACCAATTTACAATCGTGTCTTCAGGAAAAGATGAGGTAAAATTAGCATTTGGAGTAGATGACATTGTAGTTAAATCACTCCCAGATAATGGAGTCCAACCCGGAATAGCGGGAGATAAAATTCTAGGGGTTCCACCAATTTTTAATCTTGGAAAATGGAAATCTATAGATGCTGTTCCTGCTATTTTAATTTTGGGGTGACCTCCAATTTGATTAACAGATGAACCAGAATCCCCAGGGATTTGATTATTGTACTCTGATTTGAAAAAAGTATTACTTACATCTACAGTTAAGGGTGAGGGTTTAAATACACCACTTTCAACCCCAAAATTAGAAAATGTAAAATTTTGATCCGTTAATGTAGCTCCGGTATATTTGGATGATGAGTGGTAAATATTATTTTCGGAAATTATAACCCCCCCAGTTCCTAGAGAGGATGCGCTATATGATATGGATGCAGAAAAAAACCAAGGAATATTTGAAGTTCTTTTTGGATTATATGAACCAAAATTAAACTTTGATATGTCTGAAGTTATATTATTTTGGGGTGTTAAATCAGATCCGGAGTTAAAGAAAGATTGGGAATCATTCCCTGGATTATCCCAACTCCAAAAATATTGTTTTTGATAGTTATCACTTCTAATAAAATTACCCTGTTGGAGATTGTCATTGCCTACACCTATAGAGTCAGAGGTTCTATAATCCCCACTGACATTTAAACTCCAATTTTCTGAACCGGCACTAGTTGATGAAGTTATAGGGTAAAATTCAGTTACAATATCAGTAGTTAGGTCGGTAGTAGATGTTTTTATGTTATCTCCTTGAGTTTGTGAAATTCTTAATAAAGTACTATTTGCAAATTCAGTTACACCCTCAATTACATATTCTGCTACATTATTGTTGCTTCTAACAACAGCATCGGGAGTGATCCATTTAATTGAATTAGAATTAATTAAAAAATCTCCAATAGATTTATTATTAATATCTTTATTAGATAACTTTATATATTTTACTTTAGCAATAGGAGGAGAAATAGAAATTTGTTCGGAAATGATCCACGCATCCCCGGATTTTGGGGAATTTTTGTTAAGTAAAATTTCAGTTTCGGTAGTAGTACCTTGAAAATAAGTACCATCTCCACTTGTTAAACTAAAAACAATAGGATTAAAAGAAATGGAATTATCTGTTACTTTTAAGTAAGGACCACATCCAGGGTTTAGGATTTGATCTGTTACTATTAAACTAGACCCACTAAATTCCCCATTATATAATTCTCTTTGATCATGTATTTCTATATTTCCATATCCTACAAATTCTCCACTATTATTAATAGTATTAGATATTGAACCCTCAATAGTTTCACTATAGCTTTGAGTTAAGTTAAATTGATTATTTAAACCATATGCAGAGGCTGAGGGTGAGGTTTGTAAACCATTATAACGTTCTAAAGATCCCCCAGTTCCACCTGTGAATTTATATATCGAAGAACCACCATTAGCTTCATATTGACCCACATCACCGGAACCTGTACTATAGTTTCGGGATTGGGGTTTTATTGAGCCACTATAAGTTTCATTAGACCAAGATACTTGAGCAGGTCTTTGTTTATTTCTTTCTAAAATATGTTGTTTTACTACTACACCCGAGCTTAAACTTGTACGTGCGGGAGTGAAATCTTTAATCATCTTAAATAAAGAATTATCAAAGAATTTTATTAATCTAATGAAATCAACAACGTTATAACTGTTAATATATTTTTCAAAATAAGCGTTTCTTAATGTATCTAAAGCAGGATAACTACGTTCATTCGAAGATATATGTCTAGGGTCTCCAATATAATCACCTATGTTAAAATACCCGAGTTGTGCATTAATGTCATCATTAATTTGATCTTGAGGTGAGAATGCTACCTCTAAATAATTTACATCAGGTGTGTAGCTTGAACTTACAAAAGATTCTTGTTGTACTGATTGGAATGGGGATAATACTTTAATATCTCCATTTGACCCCGATGGAGATTCTGCAATGTCGTTACCTATAAGAGCAATTTTATCTGTTACTCTACTTTTTATACCTGATGGAACTTGGTCTTGGTATGTGTTTTCTATATTAGATACCCATTCAGCATTATTAATATAGAATGAACTATTGCTAGAAAAAGATTGGGTAATTTGAGATAAAGATCCTGTTACTTTTGGATGTATAGATGTTCTACTTTCTGTATTCAATTCCGTTCCTAAATCTGCTCTAAAAAATAATTCATTAGGGGTACTATTAGTTGTAGTACCTTCAATAGAATAGGGGTTTAATACAAAATCATGAAAAGTATTTTGTGGTATAGCAGCATTAAAATATCTTAACTCTTGGAATGAACCAGAGAAGGGTTGATATACATTAGAACCCAGAATAACATTTGTATCTTTATTTAAGAAACCTACCGTAGATTGTGAATAATGTGAAGAATCATATCCTGAAATATAATCTGACATATTAAATCCTACCCTACCATTAATTTCATTGGCTACATATAAAGTAGAGTTTGTGTTGGTATCCCCCATCGTAACTTGTACTGACCACCAATCTTGGTTAAAGGCAGGGAAGTATATGCTAGAGGATATTGTAGGGTCGCTCGCATAAGCAGGTATCCATTTTAAAGTACCCCAAGTGTCATATTGGTCAATAGATGAACCCGAATATGAACTACTAACTAAGCCTGAGCCTGTGTATTCTAATATTAGATTTCCCCCATCATCTGTTGACCATAACGATTGTGAATATCTAATATCGGTACTAGCTACGTTATTAATAGCTGGAGGGATACCTGGGGTTTTGAATCTAAGTTGAATAGTTTGTGGGGTTCCACCTCCGAAATTGACATTTGAAAGTAAGGAAGATGATAAAAAGTTGTCTGATGTTTCTCCTGTATTAAATGCGTAGTTAAATACATTTTGTTTTAGATCCCAGTCTTGAGACTCATTTCTATCTTTACCCCCAAATTCGTTTACTCTTAAAATAGTATCAGGAATACCATATGAAGTAATTAATGCTCTTAAACCAGCTACTGTACCTTTAGTTTTAAGTAAATATGGTAAATTATGATAAATACGTTTATAAATGCGTTTGTTTACATCACTTAATGGCACTATATCATTTGAAGCAGAAATTTGAGTATCAACGTATTCATACCCAGAAGGAGTAGGTAAACTACTTGTAATTTCAGGGAAGGGAAATAAACTACCTGAAGGAGTTATTCCTAAAAATGCGGAGTATAAATCATCATTATTAAAGTTATTAGAATATAGTTTAACTCCAAAATCTTTAATGGCATCAGCTATTAAATCTTTAGATATACCATAATCTAAACGGTTATCAGCATTAAATTTATTTGTAATGTCTTTAGTATACAACCAAATATTATCATAATGTTGAGCCACCATATCAATAAAAAGTTCATACTTTATATTTTCAGAATCTTCTTTTAAATACTCAGGAATGGAATTATATAGTCTATCTGGGTTTTCTTCATCAAATAAAGAAGCGGATAGAGCTAACCCACCATAATTGACATTACTTTCATCTGCACTACCTAACCAAGTTAAAACTTCTAGGTTTTCTGTTGGATATAAAATAAAGGGAGGGGTAGAGTTAGATTTTGGGTAGGAATAACTTGAACCACTATTAAAATACATAAAATATTCAAAACCATCAAAGTTCTGGATTAGTGTGTCTATGTTTGAATTTAATAGACCAACACTTGAAATATAAGATACAGAAGAAGTTGTAGCACTTGTTATATTTGAAGATATAGTATTTAATTGGTTACTATAATTTTCAATTAGTCCTACTTTATAATAGAAATTTTCTAATCTAGTTAATACTGATGAGAAATGAGTGAAATCATTGAAATCTTCATAATTAACGTTTATGTTAATTTCCTTAGTATTTAGTAAATTTTTAATTTGGTTAACTGAACTAGTTACGTTTGAGTTTAATAATTCACTATATGAAAAAAGTTGACTAGAGTTCCCAGTTTCTTGTTTTACGTTTAAATTGAAATTAGGACCTGCTATAAATTCAAAATCATCTTCAATAGTAGGAGTAAAGGGGAAATCAACTTGATATGCCTGGGGTGTAGATAATATTTCAACAACCCATAATTGTGATTTTAAATCAAATTCCTCAGGTAAGGGTTCGTATAATTTTATTAGAACCGTAGGGTCTTCAGTATTATTATTATCTAAGGATATATTATTAGCTATTACAATTTTATTATCTCCAAAATTAAGATAAAAATCAGCAAAATAGGGAGTATTATCTCTATACCCTATAAATTCATTAGTAGAAGATACAATAGAAGTATTAGTAATAGTATTACTATCTAACCTAATTTCAGTTCTATCAGAGGAAACTTCAGATATAAAATATGTTTCATTTATGTTAGAACTTAATCTTTTTCTATAAAAATTATAAACGATAGAATAAATACCTATATCATATCCTAAATTTTCAAGATCTAATTGAGGGTTTAATAATACATCTCCTTGTTTAACATTAAAAGATGTTAAAGGGATAGTACTTGAAGGGTATATTTTAGTTTGATTTTCATCATATATATAAAACTCTATATAATCCGTTGATGATGAAAATTCTGTGTCTAAATCAGACACGGCTATTAACTCGACATCAGAAGTTTTATAATCTTGAACTTCAAATGTAGTTGGGTCTAATTGTAATATTGTAATTTCCTCGTTCATATATTAAAATCTATTCTATTTAAGAAGGAATGTTTGTTATTTGGTCTGTTATACTTTTTAATTCAGAATTTAATTTTTGAAATTCGTTAGTTTCTGAAGCTGATATGGTTTCGGAAATTGAACCTGAGAGGGCCTGTATGTTTGCTTTTAATAAATCTTGGCGTAATAAAGTGATTTCGGCTTGTAATGCTTCTATTTCTTCATTGTTTTGATTGAAGTTAATATATTCCCCACTTTGTTCTACTAAGTATCTATGGGAATTGGTAGACCCTTCAGGTGAGATTTCATAGAATAATTCATTATATAAATTAAAAAATTCCGTAAGGGTAATTTGATTTTGAATATCTTCTTGGATAGTAGTTACCCCCAATTCTCTAAAGCTAGTGTTTATAGTTTTAGTGTATTGAGATTTACTAAATACTTCTTTTTTTAAATCTATTTTAGATTCTACCATAATTATCCATTAATAACTTTAAAGTAATATTTATCATCTTTTATAATAGTGCTACCTGAGATAGTAGTTTGTATTAAAATCTTATAATATCTTTCAGGTTCTAACCCATTCATATATATATCAAAGTAATTTCCTTCTTCATTGCATGATATTTTAGTAGAATTAGGATCGAAATCTATAATATATTCATTAGTATCCAAATCCTGCAGGGCGTATAAAGAGTCACTATTTAAAAACTTATTATTAGTATAAATAGAAGAGGTTTGATAGGCACGGGTAGGGTATTCTTCTCTAACATTTAATTTAAACCTATTAATGCTGTTAATATTAAAAGTTCCAGGATTGTTATTTACAGAAACGTGTAAATCGGGTGTTGTTATTTCTTTTAAACTCCCAGTTAAGAATGATTGGTCATCCCACTTAAGTTCTAATTGTGGTGGGTATATAGTATTGGTATCTACAGAATAAAATTGCATAATAGGTTGAACACTATCGTTTTGATTAAATTCTATAACATCCTCCCATTTCACAATAAACCCATTGTTAGGAATAGAGGTATAACCTCCTATTGAATTCGAGCTTGAGTACCAAACCTTTACAATATCACTTACATCTACATCTAGATCTTTATTAGATCTTAAATCAAAGGTTTGAGATGGGTTTAACAAAGTATTATTTGGGTCTGAGGATCCTGTGAACCAGGTTCCACCACCTAAATAACTTCCAGAGAAGGAAGAGGTTATATAACTACCAAATCCACTAGTAGGCCATAAATTACCATTTTCAAAATCCGAATACCTCCAACTTACACCATTAACCGTAAAGGGTGAGTCTAAATATGTTCCAGTACCATTATTCCATTCGCGTGCTACAGGATATACTTCTAGATTAGTGTTAGATATAATCCCTTGAGCTGTAGCTATATAAGTTTTTAATCTACTAGAGAAGTTAGTGTTTCCTATTTTATTATTAATAACGTCTTCAATTTCACTTTGACTAAATTTTATTAGGAATCTGAATACTTGGGGTAAAGATTTATAGTTTAAATTTAAATTTCCTATCTCTATAATAGGATCTATCCCAGCATTCATTGTAGGGTAAAATGAATATATAGATGCGTCTTGAATGGGGAATAATTTATATACTGCCATTTTTATTTTTTTATTATAATGTTATTACTCTACCTTTAATATCCTCATTTGGGAATTTAACTTCAAATATACTAGGGTCTAATGAAGGGTAAATTACTCCGTTTTGGGTTGCTCCTTCTATACTATATGCATATTGGGAATATCCTGATAAAGCACCAGTTTTATTATGGATTTGGATGTTTTTAACTGTTTGTACTCCCATAATATTGTCTAGTAAATTATATAAATCTCTTAATACTATAGGTTGGTTTATCTGCCACCTGTTTATATTAAAGTAATCTTGTAGGGAACTTATACATTTAGCTAAAACCTCATTGTTGTTATAATTAGGTAAAGTTAGGATTTCAAATTCACACCCTATATTAAGTATAAAAGCATCTTTAATACTCAAAGAATCCCCTATCATTCTATATTGATTTATATAAGTTTTTAGGTTATTCTTTAAGGTAGAGGAAGCGGTAATTAATTTTTTAAGAGAATCATAAGTTAAAACATATAAATCTAGTGTTGAATTTGCTTCATTTGCTTTTGGTTTTTGAATAAATGCCTTAGAAATAACCCCGTATCTACCTGACATGCTAAGTGCTCTAACTAAATAGTCATCAGCGGTTACATTACGTAACTGGCTATTGAAGTTGGATATTGTATTTTGTCTTAATTCTTCTATATTATCCCCATCTTGCCCCCCGCTTGCGGCTAATTCGTTATTAGCTGCTAGTGAACTAAAAATATAATCTGCAGTAGTTGGGTTTAAATTAGTATTTAAAAATGTAATATTATTTGTATTTAAATTAGTTAAAGTATTTGAAGAAACATTAGAAGTTACACCACCACCCACTAAGTACCTTACTGTTAAGGTAGTATTAGAAGGGGCAATACCATAAGTATTTGTAAAAATAAAGTTAGTTGGGCTATATGCTGTGGTTAATTTATTTTTTTCAAATGGTAAACCTAAACCCACATTATTAGGATTAGGTAAAATTTCCTCATCATTATCTCCAGGCTTCCCAGCACCAAATTGAAGTTGGAGGGTAGTAGGGGATAAAAAACGAGTCGCAAATCTACGTTGTACTTGCTTTGTTTGTAATATGTAAGGAGTATCTAAATTAGAGGAGTTATTAGGATTATTTACGTTAGTATTTTTAATACCGTCAAATATTAATTCCTGTCCTAAATAATCTACCTCATACCATTTATTATTTTCAGAATCAAATACATCTATTATTTCAGCAATATTAGAGTTATTTATTTCTACCGTTGGAAATTCTTGATAATTCCCGAAGCTAATGTTAGTACTACTTATGTTACCGGATGTTGCTTTTCGTGTTTTCTTTAATAGAAAATATGTAGGTTCACCAGAAGAAATTTGGGCAATTGATACTGTAGTAAGATCTAAGGAATTGGATACTGAGAAATCAATTGTGTCTTCTATAATGAAGCTAACCCCAGTTGTTGAAGTTACAGTAGTATTTTCATTTACATATAAGGCATAAGTATAATCGGGAACCATCTCACTATTAATATTAATAGAAGGCAATAATTGGTAAAAATCAATATTTACTATTGCTAGACCTGTAACTTTAGGTCTATAACCAAACATATATGCAAGTTCATATAAATTATTATCTTGACGAGCGTATTGTAAAAATGTTTCTTGTACTTGGTTATCCAAATAAAAAGATAAAACATCCCCTACATACGCCGCTTGTTCCATAAACATAATACCGGGGGATGCCGGGGAAAAATCTGTATATGTGTTAGGGAAATAAGTTTGGGAAAAATTAATAAGTTGTGACCTATAGTCATTAAAATCCTTATTAATATAATTTATGTCTCTATTTATTGCCATTATGAAAAGCTTAATTGTAATTCATCATTAATTGTAGTATTGGGTATACTATAGTTAATAATAACGTTAATACTATTATATGTTAAATTTTCTAACACTTCTATAGAATCTACAAGAATATTAGGAAAATTTTGATTAATTTTATCTTGAATGTCTTCCTTAATAAATTCAAGATTCCCTTCGGTTATTTGAGTAAAAATATATTGTCTTAATCCGGCACCAAATGTAGGATTCCCGGGACGTTCTCCAGGATTTGTTAGAAAATAATTTATTAGATTATTTTTAATCGCATCTTTAGTTAAAAAGTTAGAAGAAAAAGCAACCTCACCATTAAATGGAATATCTACTCCTAAAGCTTTTCTAGGATTTAAATCTTCGGGAAATATTTGCTTTGAACCAAATGCCATTTTTTATTTTATTTTTTCATTAAATTCATTATTTGATCCATTGATACCTCTCCTTGTGGTAAACTACTATTTGGGTTTGAGGTATCCATGTTACTATTTATTTGTAATGGCATATTATTGGTTGTTGCTGATATAGTACCATTTGCTCCCGGAGTCATTCCTCCTAATATATTTTGGATATTTTCTCTCATAGCCATTCTATTATCTTCGGACATAGAAGTTTGCATTATAGGGTTCATTTTACTTGGAGGGGCTACATCGGTTGTAGGAATTCCCATTCTGTTTTCATAAACAGTTTGTTTTGGAGAACGTATAGCTTCCATAAGAATATCTTTAATTTCTTCTTGGATTGCTTCTTTTACTGCCTCTTTTACGATAGTTTTCAATTGACTCAGTTTCATACGTATATGATTTATTATAAATATTAAATTAGTTAGCTTTTAAATTATTACTTTGAATGTAGAATATAAGTTCATCAATTAAAATTTGATCACTTGCACTAAAAGATGGTTCTCCTTTTAATAAAATAACTCCTTGTTTATCTTTAGCAATTGCAAACCTACGCTTTAAAGTACCAACTTCATCTTTATCTTCTACAACACTAAAATAAAACCCGTTTAAATACGGTTTTGGGGTTTCTATATTATCTCTTTCATTTTCTTCTCTTAAGGCTATTAGTTCGGGGGAAAGTGATTCTAAATCTGCTTCTAGAGAACATTCCCCAATCATATTATCTATTTTTTTAAGATAAATTAAAACTATTACTAAAGCCGCTACTAAAAATGCCAATGAAATTATAATCTGTTTATTTAATTTTTTATTATCTTCAGCAATTTTATCTAATTTATCCTTTATCCTATCAAAAGCCCCTATTATTGAATAAGGTAAACCAACTCCTGGGGGTACTGCTAAAGGGAAAGCTAGGGATTGAATTTGATTTATAATGCCTTTTAGTATAAATGAAATATTTAATACTGCTACCGCTAACGCACTATTTACTACTATAGTAGAGTATATTTGATTTAATTGTCTTACAATTCTATTTCTTTTTCTAATGGCATCCTTTAAGGAATCAGGTGAAGGACAACTTATACCTTTAGTTATATCTTGGGTTTTTACTACCCCGAATATTATAAATATTTGAATTGCTAGGGGTATTAATCTTAATTTAATAACATTTGTAAGTTTACTTATAGCTTGACGTCGTAATATAATAATATTATCAACAGCTCCTAAGGATATTTTAGTAAGTTCATTTATTCCAGCATCTAAAGCAATTTGAACCTTTTTATCTTCATCCTCTGAGAGTTTATTTATATTAATTAAGCCAAAGGTAGGTAAATCTGTTTTAATATTATTACCTCTATTAATTAAAATTTGTTGTGAGGGGGCAAAATTTTCTTTAGTATAAAAAAATTGTGTTTTTAATACTGATTTTTCGCTATTTTGTTCTTGATTTCCTACTATTGCAACTTCTATTATAGTTTTATATTTTCCTTGAAAATCTGTTATTGGTGGTGTACCAATAATATTACACAATATTGGAACTATTTTTACACCCTCTAGAGGTTCACCTATACTTTGATCAAATATTCTACCGGAGATTTCATACTGTTTAATTCTAGGAGTGTTTTCTTTTATAAATTGTTTTCTTCTTTCTTTATCTCGAAGAAATAATTCTAATTCTACATCACTAACATCTAATAGACGTAGTCCAGATTCAGTATTAAGATATGATGTAGCCAAATCAATTAAACCTTTTTTTGAAGATTTTAATGCTTTACCAGCTTTGGTTTCTTTCTTTTCTTCTTCAGCCATAATTTATATAGTTTTAGTTGTTTTTGATAGAAAAGAATCTACATTTTTTAATATTTTTTCTATAGTAATTTGTGTAGAAGAAGCGGCTAAAGCCGCAGGACCTAGAGTTGGTTCTAATGTTAATGCTCTACACAATATACTTAGGGAATTTAAGAGGAATTCAAATTCTTTTACAAAATTATCCCCCAATATTAGGGATTGATTAGCTTTCGTATCTCCTAATTTAACTAAATTTGCTTGGATATTAATATTTCCTTTTTTAGAATATAACCCAATATCCTCAATAGATGAAAGTGAAATCGACTTTTTAGAGTTTAATATAAGATGGTCACTATTAGTATTAAACACTAACCTCCCAGAATTTAATATAACTTGATTTTTTTTATATTGTCCTATAATTTCAGGTGATGTTGATGAAATAGCAGGGAATGAATTAATATCGGTGTTTAATGGTATATTTTGTGTAGAAGTTAAATATATAGACCCTAAATCTTTATTTATATTTTCTGTAAGTGGGATCCATCCTTCTTCGGATGAATCAAGAGGTTGACCATTGCGAATTATAGTAATAGGATCTCCATCTTTACTACTACCTCCTGACCAGTTGTTTTTAATACTTCCTTGGGTTTTAGCGGTACTACCTAAACGTATAGAAGTTCCAAATCTTCCTTCAAATATGTTATCACCCGCAAAGGGTAATAAAGGGTGAATATCAGATTTTTCTACAAAACTCCCCCCAATTTTGGGTGAGTTAAGATTTATTTCAGTTGAATTGTCTGTTACTCTACGTACCGAGCCTTGTTCTATGGATTCGTAGTCTTTTTGTTGTGACTCAGGAGTTAGAGTTGCATGAATAACATTAGGGTATGCATTATGGTGGGGATGATTCCATAAATTTAAAGGGTTCAGATAATAATACGAAGTTGTGTTGCTTACTTGATCTATATTTCTATCTGAGAGTTCGAATATTAAGACTATTTCGTTTATTAGGGGGTAATTTTTTAAATATGGGATTAAGGGGGTAGCAGAAGTAGTAGTAATATCACCCCCCGCATTTATGTCAATGGATTCAAATTCAATTGTACCGATACCATTCCATTCTCCATACTTTTTAAAATTAGGGTGAGTATTATCTAATATAATATCTTTAACTCTATAGGATTGAATTTTATTTTCAGTAGAGGAAAATATATTATTTGAAGAAGATTCGTTTTTTGTTGTAAAATTAGCAAGCCCAAATTTAATCGCCATCTTTTTCTTTAAAATTTTTATTTAAATTTTCTAATTCTGCCATTAATTCCGCCTTTTCATCCTCCGTAATACCATCGCTACTATCGCTTGTAGTATTATTTAATACACGCTGTATTATAGTTGCCATTTTAATTAATTGTTCATCGTTTTTTATGCCAATTTCCATATATTCTTTAATGAGTGGAACAAGTAACATAGCATCACCTATATCTTTAATAAGAGGCTTCAATTCCGAAATTAATCCCGATATTTGTTTTTCTTTGGATTTTTGATTATCATATATTTCCCCCAAAATGTCGGAGAATTTCTTTTTTTTAAATACAACTTTATCTAATGACATAATGTAATTTTATTATAAATATAAAGGATAATTAAAATTTAGTATAACCGTTATCTAAATAAAAAGCATATTGAGATTTAAATATGGTATGGAGTTGATTTGATATTTTTGTAATTTTTGGTGTTTTGACATCTATTATTTCTCTTATATAGATATAAAGTGCTTTTTTATTAAATATTTTAATTTCTTCTCTTCTTCTAAATAACTCTAATATTGCATCTGCTACCTGGGCATCATTCTTTTTGGGGAAGAATTTAAATAAATTTTCTTCAACATGGGTTACATATAAATCCATATATTTGTCTAAATCACTTTTAGCTTCTTCATCTCCTATATTGTATATATAATTTGAATCTTCATTAGTTAAAACAGTAAGATCTACTTTGTTTATTTTTTTAGTATAATTCTTAGTATTATACAATATAAGCCATCTTTTTACTATAGTACCAAAATAAGAATATGCTTTTGAACCTCGAGAGACATCAAACATGTGAATTTTAGATAAGAGAAAAGTAATTATCTCATGTTGTAAATGTTCTAAATTCTCAACTTCAGTATGGTAGAATTTAAAGGTATGGATTATATTTTGAGTAAGTTTAAAAAATGCGTAGTGAATATATTCTCCATATATTTTACTTCGATATTCGAAGTCAGTTGACAGGTTATATAGTACAATATAATCTTCTGTTTCTTGTGTAAAATAATTTTTACTTTTTGGTTTTCTTTTTTTTGGAACAGTTTCCATAATTTTTTATTTGATTATAAGTTGAGAAAGTTGATTGTGGAGTATTTTAATCTCATTAAAAAACCACCCAATTTCATCATCACCTCTAAATGTTTCCTTAGCATCAATCTCTAATAATCTTGCTTCCGTATATTCTAATTGGGTTTTGAGGTTTTCCAAAAAATTAGATTGGGATATCATTATGTCTTCTGCTTTTTCTAGTTTACGTAAAAGGTTAAAGGTCGTATATCCTAAGATTACGACCAATATTCCTAATGTACTTAATATTATGTATATCATAAACTGTCTAACATGCTTTTTAACCCCGAACTTGATTTAGTGCTAAGAGCTTTTGATTTGATATTGGGTTTTGTATCCAATATAAAATTCTTCTTTGGCGACCCCACACTATCTTTAACATCTCCCCGTAACTTTGGCAACCACTCGATTTCAAATTCAATTCTTGCGGCCATTAAATCGGCTTGATGCAAAATAAAGGGTAGAGATGTACGAGGTTTTTGCTCTACCATATAACCCATTAAATATTTCTTATTAGCATCATCGTATAAACCATCATGGGTCTGGATTGCTACCATCTCATTGAATGAATATGGAATCCCGTGGGATTGAAGTAAAAATAACCCTCTATCAGGAACTGAGGCAAAATCTATTTTGGTATTAAACATGTAATCTTCACCCAATTTATCTCTTCTCCACTGATCTGTCTGAGGTATATATGAATCATGTTTTTCATCACCCATTTTACCTAAATCATGATTCAGGGCGGAAAATACCAATTCTTCAACGGTGAAAGTAGACATATCAGCACCCTCACTGTCCCATAATCTTGCTTGCTTTAAAGCACAACGTATAACACGATTAACATGATCTACATACCCACCAGGAAATGCATTATGGTATTCCTTCTTATGGGCTGCGGGCATTAATATGATGCGATCCTGAAATTTATTGTAAAATTCATGTAATTTTTCTTTACGTGGGGAACTAACATAGGTATCAATATATTTTTTTAAAGTATCCCAGTTTAATTGTATTTGCTCTGCTGTTAAGGTCATAACCTATTTTTTCGTTTATTTTTTATTATAATTAACTTAATTAGTCGTACTAAAATTCTAACCAATTCCCCTGTAGGGTTGTGGGCTATATATCTAGTTCTAGATTTTTCGGGGAAAATCATTAAAACCTATTTATTTCATTTGGGGATATAGGTTCGTTTTCCACTTTGTCTCTTAATTCTTCTACTATATCCAAAGCCTTATTAATACTTAACTTATATACTTCTATTGGCTCTTGGGTGTTTACTATTCTTTGTAGATTTATTAAAGTTGATTCCAAATTATCCAACTTCTTATTTATTAAATTTCTATTTCTCATTTTTTCTTCTTTTTTTATTTCTCATTATTACCTTTTTAAAACATTTATGTTTCTAAGTTACAAAGAGAGTTTTGAGTAGGCACGTTATTTTTTATAACTTGTTGAATTTTGAAAAGATGTGAACATTTTTCATATTCTTCATATTCTTGAAAATAAAAAATAGAGTCATTTAGTGATTTATTAAGATAATTTGAATTAAATTCTAAAATACAAGATATATCTACTTTATCCTCTGGGTCTATGTCTTTGATAAAACCCCATGCCCTATTAAAAATAATATATTCAGAAGCCTCTTTAGTAGATACCATATCATACTCAGGTTGTTCCTTTTGAAGAAATTTTTCTAACTTACTGTGGAATATATAGTGATTTAAAATTAACTTGGTAAACATTCCTATTTTTTTATATTTGGGGTTTATATCTACCATTTTAATAGTATTTTCTATGTTTTTATCTTCAAATAATCTAAATATTTTTTCTTTATCTATTTTCATTATTTTTTAATTTATAATAAACAACCCCTTTTATTTTACCCCAAGATGGTTTATTTTTAACCAAATAAATAAAACCCAATAACAAACCCCACCCCGTATAACAACTTTCGTTATTTATAAATTCTGAGTTGGGGTTGTTGTGGGGGGGGGTAAAATATTTCATATATTATAAATATGTGTTAATCAAACCCATCTATGTTGGAGATTATTTCACTTTTACATTTATTTAAAACATCGTATTCACACACAACATCCCCTTTATTAGGGTTAAGGGGGTGATATCCCCATAATTTCTCCATTTCTAACTCAATATCTATTAATTCTTGTATTAATTCTAGTTTATTCATATTTTATTATTAAAAAGTGATTTTAAAAATATTATTAGGGTTAAAGGCCATATCATTATATTTAATATTTTTTCTAAAGGGGTGATTTCACCCTCCATTTTACAAATTATATATTCAAACCAAATCCCCCACATTAAAGCAAAAGTAAAATAATATATCATATTTATTTAAATTTATTACCAATTTCTTCTATTGATCTTATAGCTTCTTCTAACTCAATATGGAAAAATTCCCTTTTATTATTTATCCTATAAGATTCTAATTTTTTATGGGTTGTTCTTTCTACCATCTCCCCATTAAAACATTTATATGCCCATTCCACTATAAAGGGTCTAATAACACCTGTTGATGAAGAAATCTGTTTTGCTCTTTCCTCAGGTAACAATTTTGTATATCCTATTTTTAAATGGGTTTTGGGCAAGTCTGGGTTAGATAAAATATAAACCCATTGATCTCCTTCACTTTTATCAGCATACAATCCATATTTTTTATTGGTAAAATACGTTACTTTTTCCCACCCCTCACCCCTGTTACTAGGGGTGATAGTATAAAAAGAGGCATTGGTAATTTCCTCATTCCCATAATTCTCTTTTAAAGGTATAAAACCTTTTGCTTCTTGTTCTGTAATTTTTTTCATTATACAGCGAATTCTAAAGCTTTAGAAAACATTTTCATATTCAAATCTTGATCTTGTTTGAAGTTTTTAATACCTCTAGCTTGACGAGATTTACCTTTAATTGTAAGATATGAAAAATTACCTTCTATAATATTTTCCTGTACACGATTAAAAACAGTCCATAAATCAGATCCTTTATCTTCTGAACGTTGATATTCCAAAACCTCATCAACTGCTGATTCTGAATAAGTATTGCTTGTACCCTTGATTCTTAGGTCAAGAAAAGATTTTGCAAGATTAAACATTTGTTCCTCTTGAAGTTGAATTCCTTTCATAGTATTCATAGCTTCAACAGTTAATGGTAATCTTTCAACCATCTCACGAATTGTAACTTGTAATTTTTCAAATGTATAACCCATATGACGAATCTTATAATTCTCAAACTCCTCAGTAGATATAACTAAACCATTCTCACAAATCATCCTAAACAATCCCGCTGTAAATTGAAATGAATTTTTACCATCATGTGAATTAGTAAGTAAAATTTGAGGAAACACTTCATCCCCATCTTTACCATTAATAACAACCTCAGGATTTCTAAACACAACCAAATGTTTTTGAAAACCTATATTCTTACGTGCTTTAACTTCCTTAACATCGACTACTCCCCACCCTAATAATTCCATATCTTTAATAACATGGTCTGTTGGAATATGAGTATACTTTTCAGATGTAGATGCAGAACCTATCTTAGTAAAAATACTAGGTGCAATTACTTTTAACTCCTCTAAACTCTTAAACTCTAAATTTCTTAAATCTAACATATACCTTTATTGTTTTAATTGATTAACATACCGGAATATACGAATTACCTCCGGTGTATCCAAGCCTAGTGTGCATTACTTTTAAAAACAACCGTAAACTCTGTCTTTACATTCTCCCACACCCCAATCAAAATATCCGTATATACTAACCTCATGTTATATTTCTTATAAAATTATGTGGAAACCCACATTTTCTTATTTATATTACCGCAAAAACATAACACAAACATGGAAATATTATTTTTTATTAACGGTATATTATTTTTAGGAATGATTGGTGGAATACTATTATTACGCCAAATGAACATTTCTAATAAGGATTTGGAAAAACAAATCCAAGATCAAATCAATTCCTCATACATTAATAATGGTAATTTGTGGGATGAATTAACATATATAAAAAATTTAGTACTGGATATACAATTTAATATGGAAAAAGACCAATACGAAAATTTAAGCAATTTGAAAAAGGGTATGGAAATATTACAAAGTGATACTAAAAAGGATAGGGAAAGGATTAATTTCCTATATACTAATAGTGATAAAATAAATGGGTCGGTCTTTAGTGAAATCCAACAATTAAAACAAAACATTAAATCCATAAGCCAAAATTATAACTAAATTTAATGGGGGTGTAAACTCTACGTTATTTTGGGTTTTATTCGTTTTATATGGTTATGTAGATAGAAGCATGTGTAATTGTATTGAGACAACCATTTATATTTTAAATAACGTGTTAAACGTAAATGAATTTTATGTTCACTTTGTTTAACTGAGTATATATGAGTGGGGAAACGGGTTTATAGGTTGTAGGTAGTATATATTTTCCTCGACGCCAAAAAGGTTTTAGAAAAAAAAGGTTGCAATTTTTATGTTTTTTAAATATTTGGCGTTAAATGGAAAAAAGGCCCCCTTTATGGGGGCTTTTAATATTGTGTGGTATATGCGTATATATTAATCGGTGGTGAGAGGTTGTAAAAGAGTTGTATGTGTGCATACACCCCTCCTTTTACATATACCCCATATATGGACGCCAACGCGCATGGGATAATATATATAATATTGCGCAACGCATATATGCGCCCGTACGGGGTACCGTATAATGGATTTATAAGTAATTCAACCATACCCCCCAGGGGCTTTAACTACAGCCCCCCTCCTTTATACATGGCCTTAATATTCATTTACACCCATATACAATTTTAAATCCTCATATCTATATTTTACAGTAACCTGCTTCCCCATCACATACACAAACCCAAGAAATGCCTTGGGACCAATTACCTCTATATTTAGGTGATAATCGTTTATCACAATATCCCCACTGATAGATGATCTGAGTTGCTTATATATACTACCTGGCATTTTAACATTCTCCCCCGACACGTAGTTGTATGTTGATTCACCCCTATAGGTATTAGGTGATATTGTAAATTCTTTTCCAATGATAAATTCCTCTCTAGTCATAACCTTTATTGTTTTAATTAATTTCTATACCCGAATATATGACTCCCCTATTGGGGAGCCAATTTTAATATTAGTTATTTTAATGAACTTCTGTATCTGTAGTGTAAACATTGAACATCCCCACCACATAATGTTCCGAATGTGATGAATGCTTTGTTGTCCACTGTAGCATTTACTTCTGCTCCTACGCTTCTAACTCTAACATTAATGTTACTTGCAGTCATATCATTAGTTAAGTGTTTAGCCAAGGCACGTTCCAATTTAACCATATTTCCACTAACGAATTCCTCTGTGTAACGTACTTCCCATCCATCACGAGATTGTGTTATAATGTTTTGTAACATGTAACCTAATGATTTGATGTTGTTTAATAGGGTATTAGCTTCCTTAGCATCATATGTAGTTGGGGTAACGTATTTTTCACCATCCCATTTTTTACACTGGGTCATATAAATGTATTTAACCGTACTAGCATATGGGTTGAAATTATCATAACTTACAACCCCCCCATCAACTTCCAACCATGATTTGTATTTATCATATTTGGATTTCATTGATACTACCTGTGTAGCCGCTAATTCACTTACTATAACACCTGCCTGTAATTTAATATCATTTAATGCATTCATAACCTTTATTGTTTTAATTAATTTCTATACCCGAATATACGAAAAGTAAATGCGGCAACCAAATTAATGGCGCCGCATTTTCTAATAATTAAAACTACAGTTGGTTATGAAACATCTGTATTTTTTCGTTGTCATGTTCACTATATACTCTTAAATTTAAGTAAGCACCATACCTACTATAATCCCCAATATATGAGGTATCCATTCTAATATCCTTATTGTAACCAAAACAGAAATCATACTCCTCTTGAGTAAGATATTCCTGTGTGTTCATTATTTTTTCAAATCTAAAATATTCTTCTGCTGCTAAAAATAAACTTTCTTCACTTATCATAACCTTTATTGTTTTAATGGATTAATATACCCGAATATACGAATCATTCATCGGGGAGCCTAATTTATTTCATTATTCGTTTCATACGATCGTTAAATTTCTTCATTTCCTCCCCCAACAACGTTTTATTACTTTTATTTAATTTTTTACTTGACCTGCCTGAATATTCGTTTTGGGCTGATGTGTGGGAGGGGTGTTTCATATGTTACGGGTTAAAAACGATTTTACGTTTGTCATTCTTACTTTGCAAAGTGTTAAAAAATATTCTTTTTCAATGTCGTACTTTTCTGTTTCTTTATTCCATTCTGACTTTATAGTTTTTAATTCTATAGTTGCGGATTTGCCTGATGGTGTTTTGCTTATAATCTTTATGCCCTTTATATTATTGACACATTGATTAAATCTAACATACATATCCCTTAAAGGAAACCCAAATTCAAACTCATTATTTTCATTTATAGTGGTTTCAGTAATTAGTTGTTCCAATGTTTCAACTTCTCTTATTAGAAGAAACTTTTCTTTATTACTGTTTCTAATATTATCTTGGAATTTTTCTATAATTTTATTGTAATCAAACAATATACTGCTCTTAAAATGCAACAATATGCTGCCTACCTTACCAATCGTTATCATTCTTCTTAATTCAAATTCTGAATTAGTGAATGTTGAATAAAATGATGTCTCTATTTCATTTATAATTTCATCTTTAAAATTCTTTGTCTTAAAGTACAAGGTAATTATTTCTCTCCTACAATTAGAATCCTCTTGACATCTAATAAGCTCCGCCCTATCACGTGATACGCTAAGTATATCTCCTTTTTTTAATGTGCCCTCAAAATATTTATGTAAGCTTTTAGATAATTCCTCTTCCCTTAGGGATTTAAAAAATGATGAATTTATATTTGCTTCTTTTAATTTCCCATTTAATTGAACTAATTCCTTTTTTAAATTTTCAATATTTGACATAACCTTTATTGTTTTAATTAATTTCTATACCCGAATATACGAATCACCCATCGGGGAGCCTAATTTATTTCATTATTGTTTTATTCTCGTAAAAACGCTTACACAAATAAGTTAGCAACAAGGCTACATTTCGTCTTCGATATGATTATACATTAACTGCATCACCCAAGCGTTCTCAAACTCATACATACCACAAGTAGAGCAAGCCTCATCCATTGTGTCATAGTAGTTTATTTTACCTTCTTCATTTTTCATAAAGTCCATATTTCTAAGGTCTACTATTACATATTGTCCTTTCATTCTATTTATTTTTTATAATCTAATATTTCTTTTTCGGTTGCTTCTAACATACGAATTAACTCATCTCTTAATTCCTCTAATGTATGCCCACCGGCTGTTATTCCGTTTTTAGTATAACCGTTAACCTCTCTTTTAGAGTCATAATGTACTTCGTGGATCTGATACCAATCGTCATCCCCATCAGCTTTTTCTTGTCTCATTACTCTATGATCCCACATATTATTCTACTAATTCATTAATTTCTGTATCAAAACAGGTATTTAGACTATCCCCATACTCGTAAGCAGCGGTTAATTTTTTAAAAGACTTTATGCCACCACGGTTTATATCTACTCCGTTACTTAAATATGGAATTATTGTGTATATAATCATAACCTTTATTGTTTTAATTAATTTCTATACCCGAATATACGAAAGGTTTATTGGGGAGCCTAATTTAATCTATAATATTTTACTTTATCAAACCCACCATTACTTAAAGTCCTAGTATAATGGGTTGGCTGGTACTTATCCGTTGATTGGTGATGTTTGGAGAGTACATTCATGTAAACTCTTTCAAACACCCCATCAACCTCTTCTTCAGTGATTTTTTCCATACTAGATACTAACTAATGATAAACGGGTGCGCATTGAATTGCTTTTAATCCCCTCATAAAATCGTTTACCCCCTATTACAACATTTGAATTACGTGTTGCTAATTCACTATTAAACTCCACACTTGAAAAGTGATAATAGGGTTGTTTATTAACTAATACTTTTAATATACTTGTTCTACCCTTGATAACGGGCTGATCTACTGTTTTAATCTTCATTCCCTCTTTTACGATTGAAGATGTGTTTTCTACTGTTGGTGATTCCGAAATTTCAAAAATGTTTATCATAACCTTTATTGTTTTAATTAATTATTATACTTGAATATACGAACAATATGCTGCTAATCCAATATTTGTTGCAATAACAGCATACAAAATCTTTAATTTAATGTTTTAACTAAATGTAACCCATTCACCTTCTAAAGTGAATACTCTTCCATATTCTTCAAAATCGGAGCTTTCTAAACCACTTATCGAAGCCACAACCTCTGCTTTACTTAATACTTCACCTCTATCTCTATGATAAGCTACTGTTATACCCCTTCTAGGACTATTAAATGAATGTCCACCTTCAATTGATACTTGTTCCCCTAAAATACTGATATCACCTAGGTTAATTAATGATTGAACTTTTTCTCTATTAGTATAGTGTTCTTTTAAAGTAACACCTACACCATCTTCACTACCATCATTGTGACAGTAAATTGAACTTACCGTTTTATCTTGATTTTCAATTGCAATTCTTGACCTTTTTTTATAACCCTAAAATTTTTCTTAGGATCAATTTGGGCGTGCTTAATACCCACTATATCACCTAATCTAATAGATTCTTTAGTCCTCTGTGCTAATTGATTTTTTTTAATTTCAACCTTATTTTTAATCTGATTAAACTCATCTGGGTTTGAATTTATAATGAATTCTAACACTTCGTTTAAATTTAACATAACCTTTGTTGTTTTAATTGATTCCTATACCCCAATATACGAAAGGTTTCCGAGATAACCAAATGGGTATTAAGGGGATGACGCATGTGGGGATCATTACTATTCCAGTCACAACCCTATTTAACATTTATCTACATTTCTTTGCAATCTATAACACATTTACACCTATAATATGTGGCTGTCTATAACTCATGGTCATCTACAATATAAGGCCATCTATAATATGTGGCTGTCTACAACTTTATTGTATTATGTTCCAACTTCCATATATTTTTTTGTGAATAATAAAAATGCTCACGTGTGGGGGAGGGGGATAATGCAAGGGTGTGTATATACTTTTAGAGGTTTTAGAAATTGGTTGGAATCGATGTGGGAGGGTTAGCGTCTCCACCAACCCACCCCACATATTATTCCCACTTTGGTCACATACCCCATATGCTTTAAATATAGAATAACATATATTCATCTATCAACCCACACTTTAACAGTGTTGGTCACATTTACACATAAAAATAAACATCCATTAATCTCAACACCCAATCATCTACATAATACGGGGCCATATACAACTAATAATCGAGGTTTGATATATCTCTTATAGGTACCACATTATCATCAATTGGTTTGGGTTTAACACGTTGTATTTTTAATGTTTTCCTCCACTCCATAATTTGGTTAATACGTTGTTTTGCACTTGATTTACTCATGATTTATTTATTTGATTTATTTGATTTATTTTTCTTCCCACACATATATTTCTCATCCCCGTCACTGGAATTTTATTTATATATCTCCTCTATGTTTGTTTTTGTTTTCCTCGTTTTGGTTTATATTCAGATACACCAGTATCCAATATTTTTTGACTATTATTTTCTGCTAGTATTTTTCTATACATTAATGACTCCATTTCGCATCCCCAATAACTTTGCTTTTTATACATCTTCTATTATTTTAGCATCCTCTATTACCTCACATATAAGAAATTTACTACCCATTTGCAACACATGGTTACAATTTTTCTCATGCACATACAAACCTAACACTTGTTGGTTTACACTTCCATCTTTATTTGCAAAATTATGAGTTGATATTTCCTCAATTATTTTGTATGCTTTACCCTCCTTGTACATTATGTTATAGTTCATGTTTGTCTAAAAATTTTCATTTAAATCATTATCAATTTCTAAACCATCCTCCCCATAATATTCATCTAATAATTCTTCATCACTACATAAACATGCATCACATATGGGTCTCATAACCTGAGTGTTTAATAATTCATCATACACCAATAATTCTGCCTCTATCGCGGGATCTAAATCAATAAAAGCCCAATTCGACTCCATTCCCCACACTTTGCTTCTCCCCAATTTATTTATCTTATCCTCCATAAATTCAAGGATAGGTATATACGGATTAGATGATGGTGGGTTGTTAGTTAAGCATCCACACCACCCACAATTGTTGGTATTTTTTGATTTATTTTCCTCCATATTTTATAATAATAAATGTTTATTTTCCAAATACATCCAAAATCTTTCAAGCCATAGGTTGATTTTTACTCCTTCTACTTCATCTTCTCCTAACATGCCATTGAGTTTTCTGCTAGCAGTATATGCTATACCCATATCGATGCAGTCTCGAGCTTTATCCTTATCACCTAATTTAAAAAAATGTTTTGCTTGGGACAAACAGTGATGTAATATTTGTTTTTCTATTTTTGCCATAATTTTATTTTGTCTGTATTTATTTGAACTAAGTTATTATTCATTTTTACTAAAATATTACCGTTGAAATGAATGCCAAAGCATTTCTTTTTAATTCCCTCGAAGTTAACCCAATCTCCTTTCTTTACCATTACAATTTATATTTTTGCTTGTAAACGTTGATTAAAGAATTCCCAACTCCTAATTCTAACACTTCAGCTGTATCCGGTATCCCTACTAACTTTAGGGAGGTTATGATATAGTCTATATTTTCATTAAAAATTTTCATTTTTATTTTAGAGTTAACACGATTGGAATTTTTATATACTAAAACTACTACTTGGTTATTGTATGGTTTCTTTTTTTCAACCAATACCTTAGGATGTTTGTACCCCTTAGGTGGTGTATATTCTGTTTTATATGGACCATTAGGTACTTTATGTTTATTATAATACCATTTTGATACTCCCCCTATTTCAGGTTTTGAAGGAACTTCACACATAATCTGGGTGTACTTTATTAATGGTGATTTCTCTTCTATTGGTCTGCCTTTATTCATAACCTTTATTGTTTTAATTAATTATTATACTTGAATATATGAAAAGTAAATGTGGTAGCCCAATTTGTTAGCGGATGTATTGTTTTTTAAGGTTGTGTGGGGTACCCATCGTTGTAAAAAATTTAAATATTAAGTTCTTGATAGCTTACCTTTTTCCCAAGCAATTTAACCTCTATAAACCAGTCAACATTATTACTTTTTAAAAATTTATTCCATTCTTTTTCTTTTTGCTTATAAACCGCTTTTGTTAAGTGTTTATGCCAATTTTCAAAATTCATTATATTAAACCGGTGTTCATTAATAACTATATTTTTACTATTTGCCTCACTTAACAAAAACTTCATATACAAGTCTTTTATATTAGCTTTATCGCATTCCCAAACATTGCTAACTTCTACCATATCCCATTGTTTATCGTGTATTTGTGTAATGTATATCATAATTTAAACTTTTAACAACAACGTACAAAGAAAATAAACTACTATTCGCTTTCCGTTGTTCATTGTTTATTTGTGGGTTGTCGGTATTTCCGACATACCTCTATTTTTTTTAATCGTTTACTTTACTTGTACAAATCCGTTGGCAGTAATAACTACTAAGAGTACCATTTACCAATTTTCTCAAATTCTTCTACTACATCTTTACAATCTAATTGTTCTAATAAATCACAAAGCAATCCGTCAGCTATACAATGGCTTTTTGCATAATCCCTCTGTCCTTGTCTTTCTTTTAGTTCACTAATTACTGCTTTTTTAAAATCTAATTGTTTTTTGGTAAGTGCCATTTTATTAATATTTGTTTTTAATTTATCCGTTACTACTGCCAACATCTTTTAAAGAAAAAAACTAATTTATCCTTTTTAATAAACCAATTCTAACAAGTGGGTTATTGTTTTGGCTTTCAACTAATCTTTTACGATAATCTTGTAAACTTTCGTTTTTCTTTGGCACTTTTATTAATTTTCCCATTTTTTACTTATTGTTTTAATTTATTCGTTTCTTTCCTTAAAAGGGTACGTTGTATTTAATGCTAATCTTTAGGCACATTAGCACAAACAGTTCCTTCTTCTTGGTGTGTTTGGTTAACAAGTGGATTGCCTCTTACGCTTAAATTAAATGGCTCAACATAACCTTCTTTAGCAAAATACCATTTACCTTCATACTTAAATTCAAAACCGCTATCACGCATACAGATAGCCATTTCTTCACCATCACTTGTCTTTAATACAACAGATTTAAATACTTCTTCAAGTTGCATTATGTTTTTTTCGTTTACTGTAATTTTCATTTCATTTATAATTTATAGTTAATAACCCGCACTAAAATACAACACCGTACAAAATTAATTGCTTGGTTTTGGTTTACTTGCGAACGTCCTCGCATCCTTTAACTTTATTTTTTATTTATTGGTTTTAGTGTTTTTTTTATCGCAACAAATCTTGTACGCGCACGTTGTAACAAATTATTTTTTATTAGGTTACTTTTCTGTTTGCAAATTATCGTAATTTCATTCCTCTTTTTCTTGGTCTGTTTGCAAAAAATCACTTGTAACAACAACGTATAAATCATTATTACTGCTTAATGGGTTTCTAGAATAAAATTCATCTTTAAAATCTACTGGTCTCATAATTAAGTTTTAGTTTATTTATCCGTAACAATGTTTATACGCATAAGTTGTAGTGCATTAAAACGACACCACAACAACGTGTATAGGTAATTATTGCCCTTGCTTCACTATCTTATAACCAAGTTCGTGCAAATCTTCAAGCAAACGAATAGTCATAGTTGTTTTAGGTGTTTTCTCAAAAAACTCATAACCTCGCTCTTTTATTATGTGCAGTAATATGTTTTGCTCTTCAGCATTTGCACCTCCAAATAATTGTTCTATCTCTTTCATAATTTATTTTATTTTAATTAAATCGGGCAAAAACTACCCATACATAAACCGTTAGCAGTAATATTAAATATCAATTGATTTAATTAATCCTTCCAGTTTTTCACGTGCGCCATCCCTAATGCTATGATAACCCCCAAGTTTGTTTTTACATATATCCATTGTGTTAATTAATGCATTTATCATTTGTGCTTTATCAGCCATACTAATGCTAACAACGTGTATATCACATTGCTGTTCTGTTTCTAGGTCTTTACTTTTATCCATTTTATTTAGTTTATTACTTATTAAAAATTATTGTTTATCTACTCGCAACGCTACATACACAAATACGTTATATGCAATGCTAAATGTTTAATTGCTCTACTCGCCACGTTCGGTTTTTATGGTCTATCCATAGGCTTCTGCAATTTAATTGGTTTATTCTATCGCCGTAAATGTTTGTTACAAATCTAAAACCTCTCTTTTGTGCTTCTTCAGCGTCAATGCTTATAAATAATTGTCTGTACTTATCACGCACTTCAAATAACAACGTATAAAAAAAATTGCTACTTTCTCCATTTTTATAATCTAATTCTTTAAACATAATTTATGATTTTATTTATTAATTATTAATTTACGCAAAATGCAATAAAAGGGTACGTTGTAAGTAATATTATTTACTATCTTTTTGCTGCACTTGTAGAGCTACTGCTTAACGCGCCTATACCTAATATAAATCCGAAGTCATAC